>Ga0131853_10021919_pt1 | contig 11579 bp, 7 predicted proteins | sample TergutLab28metaG_FD_92764 | JGI IMG/M metagenome (GOLD analysis project Ga0131853, IMG submission 92764) | Labiotermes labralis P1 segment gut microbial communities from Petit-Saut dam, French Guiana - Lab288 P1 (version 2) (version 2) | ecosystem: Host-associated > Arthropoda: Insects >...
GAACTCCAGCACGGCTTCGCCGTTGCTGCCGGTCTGGATCGTGTCGCCATTCGCGAGTTCGGCTCCCTGGACCGCGGCATGACGGGCCGCACCGGTTGGCTGTACGAACACGTCGCCGTGCACGTAAGTGAGCTCACCGATCTTCGGAACGGCATGGGCCACGCTGCATAGACTCAGCAGCATCAGCGGCAGCAGGCGCATGAACTGCATCGGGCGAACAGACGGACGGCGCAGCGTGCGGCGCATAAAGTGGTAGGCGTTCATCGTTAATTGGCAGGACAGGCTTGCGAATCCGACCACGAAGCCGGCGTGGCGCTGGAGAGGGTCACGTTGGACAGGTTGACGCCGTCGTCGATCACGACCAGCGAGCCATTGCTGGCGATCGATTGAGTCATGTTGACCTGGACGCCGGGATCGATGCCGAGGGCCGCCGCAATGGTGGCGTCGGTAGACCCGGCCGGAATTGGCTGAGGCGCGATCGTCGTTTCCGCGGCCGCGGCCGGCGGTACGACGCCGGTGTCGTTGATGCTCACGCCCGCGGTGTACAACTGGGCCGCCGTTGCCGCATTGGCCGGGGCCGAGGTGGGCGGCGGGGGCGCCGTTGGCGGACTGACCGGGAAAATCGACGCGAAGAGGCCGGTGGGTTGAATCAGCACGTAGTTGCCCGCCGCGCTGCCGCCGAGCGTATCCGTTGCGGTAACACCGATATCGGTGCCCGCGTTGGCCGTGAAGAAATAGCCCAACTGGTTCAGCGTGACGTTGTCCGAGCCGATCACGCCTTGCAGCGTGCCACCCGAGAGCGTGGCGGTCGTGGTGCCGTCATAGGTCTTGCTCGCGACCGTGGTGCCCGTGATGGTGAGCGTGGCGGGCGTGACGGTCAACGTGCCCAGACTGGACGCGACCTGCAGACCCGGGACCGGGGATTCGGTTCCCGCGAACACGTAGGTCTGTCCGCCGTTGGAGGTGGCCGCGCTGCTGCTGGTGGCGGTGCCGATCCAGTTCGGCGTCGGTGCGACTCCTGCGGTGACGGGCGCCGACACCGGGAGCAACCAGCCCGATGGCGTCACGAGCTGCGAGGACGATAGCGTCGCCGTGATCGCGCTGCTGCCGTAGATCTGCGTGCCCGCGCCGGGCGTCAGCAGCAGATAGGGCAGCGCTTGCAGTATCGGGTAGGGGTAGCCCATGACCCACGTCGAGGTCGTGTCCCAGCCGTTGGCGAGCGGTCCGTTGGTGAGCCATTGCGTGCCCGTCAGCGCGATCGGTGCGCTGTCGCTGGCGTTATTGTCGAGACCGACACCGGCTAGCGCGCCCGTCGTCCCCGAATCGTAATAACTGCTGCTGATCGTGCCGCTGGACGTGTTCTGCCCGACCAGTCCGCCTACCTGACTGGTGGCATCGTTCGGCACCGCGCCGGTTGCATAGGTTTCGCTGATCGAGCCATTGTTCAGTCCGACGAGCCCGCCGAACCGGCTGTAGGTTTCACCGGACACCGCGCCTGTCGCATAGGCTTGAGTGACCGAGCCTTCGTTCCCCCCGACCAGTCCGCCGGCTTCGGCGTTGTTCGAACCGGCAGCCGAGACACTGCCTGTTGCATAGGCGTTGGTGATCGTGCCGGTGGAGTTGGAGTTATCGCCCACCAGTCCGCCTACCTCGACACCGTATTGGAAGTTATCGGCGGATACGTCGCCAGAGGCGGAAGAGCTGTCAACCGAGCCGTTGTTTTCTCCAACGAGGCCTCCAACGACAGAAGCCGCCGCAGATGACGCACTCGATGGCAACGCTGCCCGATCCGAACTCACGTCACTGCTTGCTGTCGAATCACTGATGGTCCCGTTGTTGGTTCCCACCAGTCCGCCCTCGGGACCGTAGCCGAAGTTACTCACGCTGCCGCTCGCGCTCGAATTCGAGATCGCACCCGAGTTCGTGCCGACCAGGCCTCCCGAGTTGCTGGCGTCACCGCTGACTGCGCCGCTTGCGCTGGATGTGGCGATAGAACCGGTGTTCATCCCAACCAGGCCGCCGATGTCGTTGGTCTGCGGCCAGACGGTATAAGGGGGCGCGGCGACCACCTGCCCCGACGCGCTCGAGCCCGTGATAGCGCCATCATTCCAGCCGGCGAGACCCCCCGTTTCCGTGCCGCCAGTCACCGTGCCCGACGCACTGGAATTGCCGATCGTCCCGCTTGTGGAGTTCTGACCCACCAACCCGCCGTTGTAGTAGCCGTTGCTGACGTCCGCGCTCGAACTCGAATTACTGATCGTGCCGTTGTTCAGACCGACCAGTCCGCCCTCGTAAGTGCCGGCGCCATTGACGGTTCCCGAAGTGAACGCGTTGGTGACGGTGCCGTTGTTGGTCGCCGCAATTTCGGCGTTGGGCGCCGTCATCGACACCAGCACATTGCTGATGGTGCCGTTGTTCGTCGTGACGATGCCGGCGGTTCCGTCGCTGCCGGTCACCGTGCCGCTAAGTCCCAGGTTGGTAATCACCGAACCCGTATCGAGCGTATCGAACAGGGCGCCACCGGCGCCGCTACTCGGTGCCGCCGAGATGTTGCTGATCGTGTGGCCTAGACCGTCGAGCACGCCGGAGAACAAGGACGTCAATTGCGGCATTCCGCTGTACGCGCTGGCGTCGAGATCGGCGCCGAGCGCATAGTCGCCGGTCGCGCTCAGCCCCACCAATTGCGAGAAATCGGTAACGATCGTGAACGGCGTGCCGTTGATGGTCAGACTGTTGCCGGTACCGGTGAAGTTCACTGCGCCCGTGAAGCCGCTCGCGTTCAGACCGACGTTGTCCGTCCCGCCCGCCACGGCGCTATCCGCGCCGTTCGCGGTACCGGTGTTCATCACCAGTCCCGCATTGTTGCCGGCGTTCATCTGCGCATTGATATTGATGTTGTTGGCCGCGGTCAGCGTGAGCGTGGTGCCGCTCCACGTCACGTTGTCGTTGACGTTGATATTGCCGCTGCCTGCCGTCGCGCCCGTGCTCGATTCGATGGTGATGTTGTTGCTGGCCAGATTGCTGGAGAGCTGCGCGCCCGTCATGTCGCCGCCGCTGGCCGCGATCGTGTAATCCTGCGGATCGATGAGCCAGGTGCCCGTCCGGCCTTCTGGCGCGAGCGTGGTGATGGCCGCGCCGCTGCCGATCCGGACCTGGGCGCCGCTGGTGTCGATGTTCCCGCCATTGCCGCCGTTCGGTGCGCTCGCATCGAGCGTGCCGCCTACGTTCGTGGTGCCGGCCTGCATGCCCGACAGCAGCGTGATGGTGCCGTCGTGATCGTCGACGGTCCGGGCTTCGACGACACCGGTGTTATTGACCGCACTGGCAAGCAGGGCGTCCTTCGCGCCTGCGGTCATCAACACGGTGCCGCCGTCCGCCTCGATCAGTCCGCCGTTGCTGGCCAGGTCGTCGAGCGTGCTCTTCTGCACCACCACACTCAGCAGGCCGTCGCCCTGGAAATCGAGCGACACGGCGCTACCGCCTGCCAGCACGGCGTTGCCGAGCTGCGCGACGATGACCCCACGGTTATCGACGCGATTGCCGAGCAGGGCGATATAGCCACCCGGCGTGGCGGCCAGCGTACCGTAATTGCGCACCCGGCCGGTGCCCGACCCGCTGAACGTGAGTGTGCCGCTACCGAGCGAGGCGTCGCTGACGTCCAGCGTCGAGGCAACCAGGCCGCCGACGTTGACCTGCGAATTTTTGCCGAACAGGATGCCGTTGGGATTGATCAGGAAGACCTGCCCATTGGCGTTCAAATGGCCAAGGATCGCGCTGCCGTTGCTGCCGCCGATGCGGTTGACCGCGATCGATTGTGCATTCGGCTGCAAGAAATCGACGGTGGCCTGACGGCCGATATTGAAGGACTGCCAGGCCAGTGAAAGATTCTGGCTCTGTTGATTGACGGTGAGCGTACTGCCGTTGCTGCTTACCGTGCCTGTGCCGGCCGTAACCGTGCCGTTCGTCGGCAAGGCCGTGGCGCTGACGCCGGCGGCCAGCGCGGCGGGCACCGCTGCGCATGCGAGGCCGATTGACATGAGCGCTGTCGCAATGCCGGCGCGGGCACTATGCCGTTCAGAAGCACAAACCCAGGTCTGGCGGGTCGCTTCCCGAATGATGCGGTGAATTCGGTCCATTACTATGCCTTTTATTCGGCTTATTTTTTAATGCGAACTTGTTTCGCGGCCGCCGCAGTGGAGCTAATGCGATTGCCTTGGTAGCGAGATCGCGCAGCTCAGTCAGGCGCTGCAGCCCTGCTGCCACGCCATCAGCCCCTCGGGACCACCGAGCGAATCGATCAGCCGCGCCGTGAATTCATAGCCCACGGCTTCCTGCGCGCGAGCCATCTTGAAGGTCAGCAGGCCTACGCCGGGCTTCGAAGGCAGCTCGACCAACAGATCCTTGCCCGGCCCTGTATCGCGAAAACGGCGGTCCGATGTGATCGTGATGGACCGCGCCAGAACTTCCATCAGTCGCGGCAGATCGGTTTGATCCTTACGCCCGGTCAAGGCTTGCCTCGTGAGTTTCCAGCGTCCCGGCATGTCCGAGTAACGCGATTTGATCCGCCATACGTCGTTTGGCGATAGCGTAAAAATCACATTGGGACCGCTCTTGAGTCCGCGCATCACCGAGATCGGGACGTTTTCGAGCACGCCGCCATCCACCACGATCTCGCCTTGATCGGTCACCCAGGGCGGCATCGCACCGGGCAGCGAGGTCGAGGTCCGTGCCGCCGCCCAGATCGGCCCTCTGCGGCACACGTCCAGTTCCCCGGTCGAGATATTGGTGGCGACCGTGTACGCATTCGTCGGCAGATCTTCCAGTTGCCGATCCGCATACATCTGCTGGAAGACCGAATCGGTATGGTGTGGATCGAACAGCCCGTGACGCGGCCAGGTAAGGCGTCCCATCAGGCGCTTATGGACGGTCGTCGATTCGAACGTGGCGAGTATCTCGTCCGGGGTATCTCCCGAAGCCACTGCGATCGCGATGGTCGCACCGACCGAAGTGCCGCCTGCGAAATCGAACCGCATACCCGCGCCATAGAGCGCCCTGATTGCTCCGATGTGCGCGGCGCCCAAAGCGCCGCCGCCGGCAAACACGCCGCCCAGCGCCTGCCCCGAGATGAACCGCGCCAGCCGGGCGAAGTCGCGCGGTGCATCGAGCGCGACGTGATGATGCAGATGCACCTCGCGGCCCGCCAGCCACTTTGCCGTATCGCGGATCGGCTCGCTCGAATGTTCTCGCCAGAGCACCAGGCTGCATTGCCGTGCGCGGAACCACGGGCGCACGTGGTTTTCGAGTTCGGACGGCGCCACCGCGCCGTTGGCGACCCGCGCCAGTTCACCGCACAGGATCAGATGATCGCAATGACGCAATGCGGCGCGATCCCATCCGGCGCGCCCCTCGCCCGTGACGATCAGCACGCGCGCCGATGTCTCTTCCTGCTCAACCAGCCAGGACGACGCGGCATCGTCATCATCGGAATCGATGCCGGCGGGCAAATCGGCCGCCCGCAGCAGCCTGATTTGCCCATGCTCGCCGAGGGCTGCGCGCAACCGGTGCGCCAGCGCCAGTGGCAAAGGCTCGCCGGCGGCGGGGCACAGGCCGATCACGGTGGGCACTTTCGGCGCCAGCACGGGCGCCGTTGCGGTAGCGGCCGCCAGGCGCTGCGCCAGCGAACGGATCACGGTGGTGCCGAAATCCGGCATGCGATTGACGATGGCGTCCCAGCCCTTACGATCCAGTTCCAGAATATCGCTGTCGCGTGCAGCCACTACGTCCGCGGTGCGCGGCAGACCCGCGAAGAAGGCGATCTCTCCGACCGGCTCGCCTGCGCCGATCTCCGCGACGAGATGCGAGCCATTGCGCAGCACGTCGAATTTGCCGCGCACGACGCTGTAGAACCTGTCGTCGATCTCACCTTGCGAGACCAGCCGCTCTCCACGCGACACTCGCCGGTATCTGGACTGCTCCAGAACGAACTTGCGCTGGTTCTCGTCGAGGTCGCGTAGTAGTGCAATGTCATTGAGACGCGGTATCGTCGTCATGCGGAGTTCTGATCCTGAAGAGACCACCGGTTCAAGCTTTTTTCAGATTCAAAAAGACATTGGCGGCGAAGGCGAGGACGCCGGCGGCCACGAAGATTTCCGCAATCGCCAGAACCGGGGCCGCCTGAAGCATGCCGAGCATGACGCACGAAAGTGCGATCAGCATGACCGGCAACGCGAGATTGATCAGCCAGAAGTGGAGTTTCGCCAGCGTGGTCTGCGCTGCGTGTGGGTAGACGCTGTAGATCAATCCCGCCAGCGCCATGGTTGCCCAGCCAAGCAGATTCACGTGGGCATGTACCGGGGCCAGCGCGAAGTTCTGCTTTGCACCCATCCCAATACCGATGCCGATACCGACGAGCAGGTAAATCAGCGCTATCTTCAGCCAGATGATGCCGGCCTGCGATTGAGAATTCGTCCCCATATTTCGTTTTCCTTATAATTTTGGAATTCTTGTTTTTACATCGTGCGACGCACCATGTCGGCAAGACATAAGAAGCGGATGCTATAACGGCATTTTTGCCCGCAATGCTCCAAAAGGCTGATCGGTACGAATATCGATAGCCCGAAAAGTCGGTGTGGGGTGAGGTGACCTACAGGGGAGTGGCCGGTCCATGTGTATGGACGGATTGAAAGTGGGCGACGCAAACGTTTGACCGTCCGTCGCCCCTATGTTTGGCGTGTGGCGTTCTTACTGTTACCGCTTCCGCTGCGTTCTTTTTTCTTCCGATCCAGCAATGATCGACTGCGCGGATGCTTCCAGAAAGCGGCGGGACAGCGCCGGATTCGTCACGACGCGCGACATCAGCAGCGCGCCCACCATCGTTGCCAATGCGGCGATGGATGTGTCCCGTGTGGCTTCGTCCGGCTCTTGTGTCTGTAAGTTATCCAGAATGTCGAGGTGTGCCTCGATCTCGCTTTCAAATACTTCACACAGTTTGGCGCCGTGGCGCATCGCGTCGGTGCCGAGCGACGCGAACGTGCAACCCTCGCCGACGTTGTCGCGGTGCCGCTCCGACAAATAGTCGCGAACGAGCGATGCGAACGGGTCGGCCTGCGCCTTCAATGCCACGCGCGTCCACTTGATCCGGCTATTGTCGAGTGCGGCGGTACACGCCTGCGCCGCCAGATCCTCTTTCGATTCGAACTTGTTGTAGAAGCCTCCGTGGGTAAGCCCGGCAGCCTTCATGAGATCGCTGAGACTCACGCCATCGAAGCCTCGCTCGCGGAACAGGCGACTGGCCGTGGCGATCACCGTCTGCCGGTTCTCTTCCGACTGCGCACGACTGACTTTCATTCAAAACTCCGTTGTTCAGGACACCCGAAAATGCTCGATCTCTTTCCATCGACAGTGTCAATCGACAGTAGCCGCCGACATCGCGCCGCTCTCCGTCTTGACATCGTGCGGGGCTGTTTCGGCGGCGCTCACGAAGAGGTAAGTCAACACGGCGGCGATGGCCGCGACCGCAGCGGCGACGACCAGGACCGTTGCGAACCCGGCGGCGAAGCTTTGCCTGGCTGCCTCGATCATCGCCGTTTGCGCCGATGCCGGCAGGTTGGTCGCCGCGCCGGTGATATCGCCGGCGACGATGCGAGAGACGAGGTCGTTCGCGGCGGCGCCTCCCATGTGGGTCATGGAGGAGACGGAGGTGGCCGCGGCGAGAGATCGTCCGGTCTCGTGGGTCAGGATGGCCCCCAAGCCGGTGATGCCGGTGACGAGTCCGACGAAACGAAGTGTGCCACCGATCCCCGATGCCATGCCGGCACGTTCCGGCGCAATGGTGCTCATCGAGATTTTGGCCGTTTCACCGTTCAGCAGACCGGCGCCGCACCCGGTTACAACCATGCCGATTGCGACCAGCACATAGTGCGATTGCGTGGCAACGACAGCCGCGGTGACGAGATTGCCTGCCATGACGATGACAAGACCGGTGGTCAGCAATGCCCGTCCGGAAATCCGCATCGCGAGCCTGGCCGCGATGCGGGGAAAGAAAAACAGCGGTAGCGCGAAAGGAAGCATGCGGATGCCGGCCGCGGCGGGACTGAAGCCGAAACCGTTCTGTAGATAGAGCGGCAGATAGGTCATCATCACTTGTGCAGCAGACGCGTAGCCGAGCATCGCGACACTGCTGCCGAGGAAGGTGCGCTTGCGGAACAGCCCAAAGTCCACCATCGGACGCTTCTGCATTAGCTCGGCGACGACATAGAGGATAAGCAGGATGGCGGCAGCGGCCAGTTTCGCAAGGGTTCGACGGCTCGACCAGCCGTCGCTGTTGGCATCGATGAGCGCCCAAACCAGCGCGAACAGCCCGGTGCCGAATAGCACCATGCCGGCGACGTCGAGCCTTTGAGCGTCCGGATCTCTGGACTCCTCCACCGAGGACAGCGCAAGCCAGATCAGTACACATCCAACAGGGACATTGATGAAGAATGCCCAGCGCCAACCCAAGGTCGATGTGATGACGCCTCCGACCATGGGCCCCACGGCGACCGCCACGCCGATAACCGTGCCCCAGAAACCGAATGCCTTCGACCGGTCCGGACCACGGAACGAGTGCCCCAATATTGCAAGCGCCGCGCTGAGCTGGATCGCGGCGCCTACCCCCTGGGCTGCCCGTGCCACGTTCAAAACCAACGCCGTCGGTGCGAAGCCACAAAGCAGCGATGCCAAAGTGAAAACGGTAAGACCCGCGATCAGCAGTTGCCGCCGACCGAAGCGATCGGCCAGCGCACCAGCGGGCATGAGGAGCGCGGCGAACGTGAGGATATAGGCGCTGACTACCCACTCGATATCGCTGAAGACAGCATTGAGGTTGGTTGCAATCGCAGGCAGGGAGACGGCCACGATGTTGGAGTCCAACATAATCATGAAGGACACCCCCGAAGCGCAGAGCAGCACCCTCGCTTTTCGTCCGCTGACCCAGCGTCCTGGCCGTGGACGCTCGACGCCGGCAGTCTGATTCACGGGAGTCCGGCCGTCCGTCGAGTCGTCCTCGCGCGCGGTTTGAACAGCATTGCGGGCATCAGTCATACGGAGCACCTTGGCAACAGGGTGAGGGTCAGGCCGCGCAACACCCTCAACGGGACGCTGCCACCTTGTTCTGATAGACACGCAAATGGACGGTCGCAGCCGAAAGCAGGGGTGTCTTGAGGCCGGCCTCCGTGCCTCGGCGTACCAGGTCGCCGAGGATGGCTTCGACCTCGACATCGCGACCGCGATGCAGGTCGCGGAACATCGACGAGACAAGCGGCGATCCCTTGGCGGTCAGTTGCTGGCGCACGGCTTGGCTGAATTCGTCAGATGGCGCTTCACCGACGGTTTTCACGATCGCGATGATTTCATCGAGCAAGTCCAGGACGAAGGCGGTGCCTCCCGGGCAAGCCTCGATCTCGCCGATCGTGCCGCGCGTCAGGCAGGTGGCTGCGCCAAGTCCGGCGAGAAGTATCCACTTTTCCCACATTTCGCGGCGGATGAAAGGGGAGAGCCTCGCCCCGATCGGCGCGCCCTGCATGAATTGATCGAGTGAGGCGATGCGCGCCGTCGTGCTGCCATCGAGCTCGCCATAAGCCAGATCCTGGAGCGGGTTGAGCTGGACCACACTGCCATCGTCATCCAGGACCGTCGCTACCTTCAACGCGCAACCAACGAGGTTGTGTGCGGAGAAGCGTTGGGCAATCGCGTCCATGTGCTGCATGCCGTTGAGCACCGGCAGGATCATCGTTTCCGGGCCGATCGCCGGAGCGATGTCGTCAAGTGCAGCCTGGAGATGGAAGCCCTTGACCGTCAGCAGCACGGCGTCATAGGTCTCCTTGATATCGGCCGCGGTGACGATCTTTGGGTGCAGGGTCGCGTTGCCATGCGGGCTGACGATCCGTAATCCCTGCTCGTGCAATTGTGCAGCGCGTGCGGGCCGCACGAGGAAGGTCACGTCGCGTCCGGCTTCGGCAAGCCGCGCTCCGAAATAACCGCCGGTCGAGCCGGCGCCCACGATAAGCAAGCGCATGATTCTTCCCTTCGCAATGATGATGATCAACATCATAAACGATATTGCCATGTCAGTGGTATGTCTTGAGACTGGCAATTTTTCGGGAAGATCGACGCCTGTATAGGCGTCGTTGATGTGTCGTTATATTATGTATGACATCATATAAGAATCGATGCGAGCGCCCGGCGACGTCAATGACTCCGCGACGGGACAGCACCGGCGGCCTCATTGGCGCCGCGTTCGTCGATGCGAATGAAATACGTCATCAGGAACGACGCAACCAACAACGCCGAAAGGAATAGCAGCCCATGCGTCGCGCTGTGCCCTGAACCCTTGAGATAGCCGATCGCGAACGGGCCGACAAACCCGCCGAGGTTGCCGACCGAGTTGATGACAGCGATGGAAACCGCAGCCGTCGAGCGGGTGAGAAAGAGCGTCGGCAGGGCCCAGAACGGCGACTTGAACGCATAGAGCCCGGCGAGGCTCAGGCTGATCAGCGTCATCGCGACATAGACATTTTTCGTGAGGCCGGCACCGAGCAGCGCCACGGCAGCGACGGCGAGCGGAATCGCCGAATGCAGGCGGCGCTCGTTGCGGCTATCCGAGCTTTTGGACCACGCCACCATCGCGATCGTCGCGACGATGTACGGCACCATGGCGATGAGGCCGACCTGCGTGTGGCTCAGCGTCCGCGAGAATCCCTTGATGATCTGCGGCATCCAGTAGCCCACGCCGAGACTGCCGCACTGGTAGACGAAGTAGATGAACGAGAGGTACAGCACCTTCGGGTTCGTCATGGCCTTGATCGAGCCGAAGTGCTTGGCATCCGGGCGTGCTTTGCGGTCGTTGGCCAGTTCGTTGACCAGCCAGTTGCGCTCGTCGGCGCTGAGCCACTTGGCTTGCGCAGGCCGGTCGGTCAGCCAGAGAAAGCACATCACGCCGCCGATCACGGCGGGCACGCCTTCGAGCACGAGCATCCAGCGCCATCCGCTCCAGTTCATCCATTGGACGTGGTCCATGACCCAGGTGCTGAGCGGCGCGCCGATGATGTAGGAAACCGGGATCGCGGCCGTGAAAAGGGCCACTGTCGTCGCCAGCTCCTTCGCGCGAAACCAGTAGGTCAGGTAGACGATGATGCCGGGGAAGAAACCGGCCTCGGCGACACCGAGCAAAAAGCGCAGGACATAAAGCTGCGTGGCGTTCTGCACGAAGGCGGACGCCACCGAAACGATGCCCCACGTCACCAGAATGCGGGCGATCCAGATACGAGCGCCGAACTTGTTGAGCAGGACATTGCTTGGCACTTCGAATAAAAAATATCCGATGAAGAAAATCCCCGAGGCAAAGCCGAACGCCTCGCTGCTCAACGCCAGTTCGTGATTCATCTGCAGCGCCGCGTAGCCGATGTTCGCGCGATCGATGTACGAAATGATGTACAGGATGAAAACGAACGGGATGATGCGCCAGGTGATCTTGCGGATCAGCGCGCGTTCGTCGATAGCAGGGGTAGGGTGCATGGAGTTCTCCGCCGGCGGACAGATTC
>Ga0131853_10021921_pt1 | contig 11579 bp, 9 predicted proteins | sample TergutLab28metaG_FD_92764 | JGI IMG/M metagenome (GOLD analysis project Ga0131853, IMG submission 92764) | Labiotermes labralis P1 segment gut microbial communities from Petit-Saut dam, French Guiana - Lab288 P1 (version 2) (version 2) | ecosystem: Host-associated > Arthropoda: Insects >...
CAAACTTCTATCTCAACATGTTTCGGGCATCATTATGCCCATCATCAGGAGAACAAGACTGTGTATTACTGCATATGGTGTTCTGCACTGGTTGTGCTGGCTGTGGTTGTGTGGAGCTGGGTCATCAGCTGTGTGCACTGTGTGAAAGTTACAGTGCACACAGCTTACGACCCAGCTCCACACAACCACAGCCAGCACAACCAGTACAGAACACCATATGCAGTAATACACGGTCTTGTTCTCCTGATGATTGGCATAATGATGCCTGAAACATTTTGAGATAGAAGTTTGATAATAAAGATCGGATTAGTTGCATCTTGTTGATTTATCTCTCTTCACCCTGCGAGGGAAATGAGTGTATAATTCTAATCCCCCTCCCTACCTCCCCCCCCCCAAAAAAGTGTAAACTCTGATGAAAAATAATAGATGTCATCGAGTATGTTAGAGAGATACCAATGTTTCAGAGATACTTGATTCATCAATCTTGATGAATGCTGAAGATGGAGGCAGCAGGTTTCTCTTAAATATTTGTGCCAATCTACCAATATGCATTATGTCACTTCCAGAAGGTTGCAATATTTTCACCCTCTAATTCTGAAATGTCGCACCATGATAGTCTTGTTTTAGTTGGGATCCAAACAAGTAGCGTGTTGAGTCATCATTGAATGTTTCAGCCATTAAACAATTTAACATTAATGTAAACTGCAACTTGCATTGCTTGAGGTAGGTATTCCATCTTTAGTATCTTATTTAATTCTGTCTCTAGTTTTTATTCCCACAAAAATGGCTGGTTAATAAGGCCTTAGTGCACAATTAAAGTGGCCTCTCCATGTTTATGACAACACAAGGAGTTAAGTAAAGGACGCATTATGTAACTTTAATGATTATTACTGCGGACCTTTCTAGGTTGGCTGTGTATTGCTTAAAAGATGCATATCTTCCATTGAGGCTCTTGGACAAGCTGATGTGTGTTATCAACTATATGGAAATGGCACGTGTCACTGGTGTGTCATTGTCAAGTCTGCTTACTAGAGGGCAGCAGATAAAGGTTGTTTCTCAGCTGTTGCGGAAGGTAAGTAATGTTGTAGCAGCATCAGTGAATACCTTCAGCACTGTAATGCATACGAACATTTGGTCAGAAGTACTGAAGTGAAAAGACCACTTGGTTAATGTAGGTGTATGTGGCCTGGTTATATAAATACAACAAAATTCCATTGGTCTAACTCGCGTGGAACTTGAAGGTGCCAAATTATCAAATGTTCCAAATTAAGAGACAGCATGTATACTGACCTAAGTTTTAACAGGTGATTTTTTTGTTACTGCTTGTGTACTTGGGCTGCACACTTAATTACAGGAGTATTCCATTTGAATATCTCCTTCATCTGCTGGGTTCTTTTTTTTTTTTTGTCTTTCTTTTTTTTTTTTTTTTTTTTTTTTTTTTTTTTTTTTTTTTTTCTTTTTTTTTTTTTTTTCTTTTTTTTTCTTTCTTTTTTTTTTTTTTTTTTTTTCCCCCCCCCCCTTCATAAATGAAGAAGTTGATGAAATAGAAGACAAGGGGTCATCAGATACTACAACAGTTGATGTTATAACTGCTGGAAAGAATTATTTTAAGTAGAAGGTGCAAAATTAATTTCTGAAATGTAGGGATACAAAATGTTTTTGGAGGAGGAAGGTTATTAGCATCTGGTAGTTGATAAAAAAAAAAGGTCAATATGGTAACAAGGGGAAGGATAGGTTACAAGAACAGAGGGTGAGATAGAGTTATGTGTGAGGGGGTATAGACAGATAGCTGGAGAGAGAGAAGAGTGGAGGTTAGCCTAGGATAGAAGATGCTCAGTGTATTTACAGAGAGGATTTTAGTTTGTTAAGCATTTTTCGATGTCAGCTTAATGGTGTTTTGAAGATTGCTGGGACAGTCAAAATTTGAGGGTTTGACACTTTTTTGAGATGTAAATCAAGATAGGGTGGATACCACGTTAGTTATGGTAGCACATTAAAATTGTCCGCTAGAAGACACTTATATGGGGTTTACATATATTATGTTAAGGGATACCACACCAGTCATTAGGAACCAATGGGGTTATAGAATACAGAATTTTAAAGTTTTGAGCCTCTTACAAGACTGCTAAATTTACATGTGATCAGTCAGACTGGTTAGGAAAATTAGAGCAGGGGGATTTTGAACAAGCAAACAAACTTCGCGTATTGTAGTGAACGACACAAAAGTTTTTCGGTTGCCGTAGAGGAAGGACGCGTGAGTGCATCCCATCTAACTTAGGTCAGATTCACAGAATAAATTATATAACTAGAAATTAATAAGTGTTACTGGGGGGGGGGGGGGTACAGTGTTGAAACATGTAATCAAATTGGATTTAGTTGGTTTTACCAAATTTTGGACTATATAAATGTTGTTGTTGTTATCATCTCCTTTATGCAGAGTATTTATACTTATATTCCTGAGACAAACTATGTCTCTAGGTTATACAGTTTTGCAGCTATTCTGTTGTTACTATTCATGGTTCTTATATCATTAGCTTCAGTGTTGAATCTATTGTATTTTTACATTTGTACTGTATGAAGTATGTGTGCAGTGCCCAATATGGCTGTTTTCTGTAGTTCCTTGACTTCATGTTTTCCTGGTATGTTGCTCATGTATTTTCTAAATGACTTTGAAGTAGTCCCAGTCACCCCTATTGTTACTCTTATCACCTTAGTTTTTACATTCCACATGCACTGTATTTCTATTGTAAGGTCTTTTATATTTTAGAATCTTCTCTGCTTCTTTTTTAATCACATTTCTGTCTCCTGAGTTGTTGTTGTTGTTGTTGTTATTATAAATGCTATTATTAGCATTGTACCCCCACATGCCAATGTGATTTTCAGGCTAGGGAGAAGGGGTACCTAATGCCGGCTTATGGTGGTGGAGTCCAGGAAGAGCAGTATGAGGGTGCAACTGTTATTGAACCTAAGAAAGGGTATTATTCAGATCCTGTTGCTACACTTGACTTTAGTTCATTGTACCCAAGCATTATGATGGCACACAATTTGTGTTACACCACACTGCTGCAGCCAGGTGCTCCAAGCAGATTGGGGTAAGTGCCTTAGAATTCTTCAGATTCACATATTGTTTCTCCCAAGTAAAATATTTGCCGGAAAGAAAATACTGTTAATATGAGTTGGAAACTGCTGTCCTGTGACCACTAAGAAATGTCTCCAAATGTGTAGGACATCCAGAGAATAAAGATACAAATGCAATAATTTTTTTAAAAATATTTATTAATAAAATTGAGTGAAAGAATTCTTTTAACATATAACTTTAGCTATTTTTCAACATAATCACCACCTTTGTCAAGGCATTTGTTTAGCCTAGGTACAAGTTTTTGTATTCCGATGTCATAGATCTCTGCTGCCTGTGCATGTGACCACCTAGTGACTTCGTTTTTTCATCTCTTCATCTTCATGAAATTTCTGACTGGCCAGATGTTTCTTTAAATGCAAAACAAATGGAAATGGCAGTATGTCAGGCACTACAGTGTTGCCACCCTCACAGCGATGATTTCCCTTACCCTCCCAACCATTTTCTATCTTGAATTTTTGGGTAACCCCCATATATTATAAAATTGCTGTTCTTTTTGTATGTGGCAATGCAGATTTTAGTGTCTAGATTCTAGGGACAAGTGGTGGGCTCTTGGAATGTGGTAATGATCAAGTCTCATAAAATGCAAGGAATTGCATACTAGCTGGGGAACTATTAGCTTCTCTGAAAGGACTGCTGCATGCAGTGTTATTTAGTAGGTCCACATCCAGATTTAAATTAAAAAGAAAGCTCCTGATTGTCTCTGACCATATGTATGTTTTGAAGCATTCCGTCCTTTTGGCATTGATATTCACGAAGTTGTCTGTTTTGAGTGCCTACCTAAATTTTTATATGCAAGGCTTAGTTCTGATCCATATTGGATCATTTAGATTACCACATTACATGGAACCTCATATATGGAGGAGGAAGTAGGATGTGTAAATTGTATTAATTAATACTGATGACATGTTATGAAAGAAAGAATTTTTGTAAGTAGTATTTAATTCGATCTTAGAACGTGGCCCATCTGGGTTATTGGGCAGCACCAAATTATTAAAATTCACTGACATCCTGAAACACGAGTGAATTTTAACCACTTGTTGCTGGGCAGTAAACCAGAAGTGTCAGATTATAATATACATCATGTTGAAAGCCTGAAATTTTGTTATGTTCCTTAAGGTTATTACTGTTGTGGCAATCAAGTAAGACAACATGTAGTAACAGTGCGTTCCACTGAGAGGCAAACAGGTGTAGGAATTTTTTTTTAGCTTGTCTGTACTCCGGCTTCTTGTGCAGCATAATGATAAGAATATCGTGTAAGAGTTTTTCTTTGTTTAATTCTCTCTTTTTTTTTTAATGTTTTCATGTTAATGTTTGCTCTGTATGTTATACCATTTTAGATGGAATCAAATATGCAGGTGGTTCATACTTGATTCCAAATTTCCTTTGTTTTCGTAAACCATGACATGCATTGATATCATTTATGCTGTTTATTGGTTATGTATATTCCGTACATTCCTTCACCACATGTTAACCCTACCTGCACAAATGCATTTAGACATGTGACAAGCTGGCATCAATAAAGGTTTGGAAGAGTGTGCAGCAGTGGTGTGTATCAGATATTTTGGTGAAAGAATGCTGTGAAGTGGCTGGTATTCATCAGTGACTTTAAGGCCAGAATGAGGATAATGCCATGTGGAAAACAAGGTGGTATGATGGAGTACTGCATCCAAGGACAGCTTTACCACTGTCAGCAGTCCTCTGCATGGCTGTGGTCTTCACTTGGCCATGTGGACACTTAACAGAGATAAGGATTTTTTCGTGGACTGCTGTTATGTTTCTGTGAGTAGAGTTGTACAACATATGAGCATCAGTGGTGGTAGTACACAAGAAACCGTTCAGGGGTACTTTAATTTTTGAAAAGTGAGGAGTAAGTGGGTTACATTGTGGGCTGGGTAGCTCAGTCGGTATAGCGACTGACTATGGGCTGGATGGTCCAGAATCAAATCCCGGTGGGGACGAGGTTTTCCGCCCGTTCGGACCGGCCCTGGGTCCCACCCAGCCTCCTGTAAAATGGGTACTGGGTCATTCCTGGGGGTAAAGTGCAGCTGGGGCATGCTGCTGACCACTCACCCCCTTCTAGTGCTGTGGTCATGTAAGAGTGGAGTTATACCTCTACCCACCCTCTGGGCCACACCGGGTCTGTAACGGGATCACTTTACCACTTTAAGGGGGTTACATTGCAGGGTCGTATGTGAGCTACCCTTGCATATTGCCCTGCTTGAGATTGCATGTGGGGCTTTTAAATTTTCTTGTACAGAAAATACGGATATTCTATGTTGCAGTTTGTCACCTGATCAGTATACCAAAACACCAGCATCAAATTTCTTTGTGAATAAATCTGTTCGAAAGGGTCTTCTGCCAGAGATTTTAGAAAATCTATTGGCAGCCAGAAAAAAGGCAAAATCAGACTTAAAAGAAGAGAAAGATCCCTTCCGGCAGAAGGTGTTGGATGGCCGACAACTCGCATTAAAAATAAGTGCCAACTCTGTTTATGGTTTTACTGGTGCTCAGGTTGGGAAACTTCCTTGTCTGGAGATATCTGGGGTGAGTGACAGGACTTTATTGATATATCATGTTGTAGTCATAGTTTGTCTGCTTTAGTAGTCAGAAGTTGTTACCTAATAAAAGCATTAAATTTGAATTGGATAGTTTCCATCCCGTTGTGTATGCATAAACGGTGTATTAATTAAAACCGTCTTTACACAACACTATAAATAAGAGTTGCAAATTATTACAACTATTCAACTAAGCAACATGTTTCGGCCTTAATTTGAGAAGGGTTTGGTAGTTATATTGTAAACCATGGGATCCCATAGATAAAAAACCACCGAATGTACCTTGACAAACTCCACTGTTTTGTAAGCCTGGTGATAGCAGAGTAAGGCCGAAACATGTTACTTAGTTGAATAGATGTAATAATTTGCACCTCTTATTTATATTGTTGTGTAAAGACGGTTTTAATTAATACACCATTAAATTTGAAGTTCCAGTTGCTATAGGATCTGAGGGTGCATCTGAAATAAAACATATACCTGTTGTAAGACAATCACTTAACCAGCTCGGTCTAGTTCACAGCCATGTGTTGGCTATATATCCACGATATTCATGTGTTTGTTTCTCCCATGCATGTCATGTAGTCACTTAGCATGACCTGTTTGTTATAATTACCTCATCAGTATAGTATGAAGAGATTTGCCGTCCTTACCAAATATCAGGGCCAAATCAAGGAGAATAATGTGGTTTGGGTATGTTGCATATAAGGAAGAGAAGAGAGATGCTTCCAGGGTGTTGGTGCAATATCTGAAGGAAAGATCCCACTTGGAAGATTTGGGCGTGGTTGAGAGGATGATATTAACACATTGCCGTCGGGCTTGTCTTTTAATTAAATACGCGCTGGTGACTGGACTTTTAAACGCTTTTAATGTTCATTCCCATAACATTTTGCAGGCTTATCGTTCTAAAATAAGGCTCAAGAGCGGTCTGTCTGCTTGTAACTTGAGATCCAAACATCCTGCATGTAGCTGACGATGACCTTGAAGCGATCAGTGTGTCAGACCAGCTCGAAAACGCGCATGTTGGACGTCGCGTAAGAAAACGCAGAAATGCGGGGCCCATCAACAACGCATGGGTGAGCAATCACGCATTTCTGCGTGAGCTGACGGCAATGTGTTAAAATGCATCTGAAAGACATAGGATGGGTGGATGTAAACTGAATTCATATGGCTCAAGACAGGTGCCTGTGACAGGCTGTTGTATTTACATCAAGTGAGCCCTAAGGTTCTGTAAAGCATGAGGGGTTTTTTTTTTCGGGGGGGGTTTATATATATATATATATATATATCAGAGCAACTAGTAGCTTCTTAAGAATGACTTTTGATGGAGACATTTTAGGATGAGGAGTGCCAGTCATAAAATCGTGTCCTTTTGGTGAAAGTATGTGTATGTTATTTGCAGAAAGTTTGTGAAATGAAGGCTCTCTGCATGTTTTATATCTGAATAGATGTTCTTGAAGTTTTGTAGTGCATTTTAACACCTTAACTGGCCAGATGTATTTAACTATGTGAAATGTGAGGTTCTCACATTTGTTGGCATTGAGAGTACAGTCTTCTGGAAATACGATGCTGCACTTTTGTATGCAAGTACTAACATTTCAGAGGAACATGGTGTAGAAGACCTATCATGATCTTTGTATTTACATTTGATTTGTATTAATCCAATATAATACATATTTTGTGTGGAAATGAAATCAAACTTTATCATTCTTTAAAATGATTTGTTCAGCTTGATATTTGTTGTGTACTTAGCTTTGTGTCAGTGGGTTTTTGTTTATAGTAAATTAATGTTAAAGGCTATGAGATATTCATAATCACAGATATTGGTCCAATTGGCCGTCTTGTATTATGTGCAGGTTTCTGTTTCAGAGTGTAACTGCGTATGGTCGCACTATGATACAGCAGACGAAACAAGAAGTGGAACAGCATTACAGTGTGGCAAATGGCTACAAAAATGATGTTGAGGTATGATTCTGTGATGTACAGATATAGTTATGCTTAATTAAGTAACATGACATTTATGATTGTAGATATAGCTTTGCATATTCTTAAAGTCGGCACAAATCAGAGGTTTCTGGCCTGGCTGCTTTACCGACCAGTTAAAGAGCCATAATACCAACTACAGGAAGGTGGGCAGTCCCTGGGACTGTTCTGAGTGTGGCGGTGGAGAGAAAGATTCTTGTCCTTGTCAGGAATTGAATGCTGGTAGTCCAGCATTTAACCAAGTCACTGCTGACAGCCATCCCAGCTCAGGTGCAAAACTGCTGTACAAAGAATTTAAAATCATGTGAAATAATGGTGGTGCTCACCTACCCAGTATTGCATTATCATTGACAGGTTCGTTCATATATATATATACGTGCTAGAGTGTTACGGCCATATTAGTACGTTAAAAGGGCAAAAATGTTTCACGTATCACAGCTAAGCTTTTTTGAAGTTTCCCAGTTCCATGCATTGCCTCTCCAACAGCCTTGTAAAACATTTAAGCTGTTCAGGCTCTGGGTAGTGATATGTTGGATTCCTAATGTTATTGAGTTGTAATATCCAAATAAGAAATGCCTCTTTAAAGTGTATATAGCAGTATATAGAGAACTGTCACCATTCACAGGGGTTACAATCCTGGAAAATCCTCTAAATGGTAAAACCATGATGTGCAAAGCTAAAGAGTGTGTGGGAGGAATGGGGTCAGGGGTACCAAAGACTGTATGGGAAGAGTGGGTTCAAGGGTACCAAAGACACATGAAACATGATACAAAACATGACATTTGTGTTGGTGTATATTGGAACAGTGTTGTTCCTGGTTGAAAGTTTCCACATTGAACACATGACAAAGGAGAGTGCCTGGCAGTGAGAGATGGGAGGCTGAGGACTTTCTGAAGAAAGAGGTGATCTTTACTTTGCCTTCTTCTGTACATCCATATTCACCATGTGTGATGCAGTGACAGCCTCCATCTAATGCTTAAAATTTCAGGACTGTCCCATCAAGGTTACATATTTGATGTGGTAAGTAGCCCTTCCCTATGATTATCTGCTTGAAATGCTCTTGGTACTTAGTGCCAGCCACAAGATTGTTAGATGCTGATACTCCCATTCTCATGAAGTTACGCAGGCTTATGTGTTTCTTAATACATGCTTAAATTTCATTTTGTATGTAAGACAATTTCATACACCCTTCACCTTTATATTTACTGACAATTTCTCAAAACAAATATTGAGTTACACAGATCTTTATATTTTTTGTAGAGTAGCTCCATCTGTAACACACATTATCTTCTGTGTAGTTGAAGTGAACTGTCACTGTTTTTGGTTTGATTACAATTTGGAATACCCTGTGTATGTTAACCACTACCAGTCATGTTTTGCATTGTGAGGGTGCTGTTTGCTTTTGGACCAGCTGGCTGAATGTTTTTTATGCTAACATGGTGTTCTTAGGGTTAAAATGGGCCACAAGCCATCCAGAACCCAGAACATTTAAAATATTATTTCCTGCACAATAAAGTGTTACTCCAAATTACATTATTGCTGCCACACAAGTAGAACTATGCATTTGTTGGTACAAATTATTAATAATAAAGAACTAGGGAATTTAAGTCCTTATTACTGAATGATAAAGGTGCTGCTCTGAAGTCATGATGCATATATACTTGAGCTTGAATCCCTGTGTCTGACATTTGAAAGGTGAGGCAATAGGCAGAAAACTTATATTTATGTATAAACTATTTGTTATTTTTGTGTATGTCACAGCATAAACTGCAGCTGAGTTATGTGACTTGCGTTACAAAAATTTGTGTTTCTGACAGGTTATCTATGGTGATACAGATTCTGTCATGGTGAAGTTTGGTGTAAAAACATTGGAGGAGGCTATGGAATTGGGACGTGATGCAGCCAATTATGTTAGTACAAAATTCCCATCACCGATTCGTCTGGAGTTTGAGAAAGTGTACTTCCCATACCTGCTTATTAGCAAGAAGCGTTATGCTGGGTTGTACTTCACTCGACCTGACAGATATGACAAAATGGATTGCAAGGGGATTGAGACCGTTCGTCGAGACAACTCACCTCTTGTAGCTAATGTGATGAACACATGCTTACAAAAGCTGCTAATCAACAGGTAACACATACAGGGCCCTAAACATTCTTGTGTTTGCACCTACTTTTTAATATTTTTAGTTGTTCCAGTGATTCTTTTTTTCCTGTATTTTTAAGTATGTGTCAAAAACCACTTATGTTTATAGTGTCTGTTCATCTGTTTGTATGGAACAGTATAACTGGAGATTATGTTCTTATAGAATGTGATGCCATGTAGTCCAACAGCCTCCTCTGAAGCACACTACCTACACTGTGTCACGTCACATGATGGTTGAAATATTCATATTCAGTGCTGGAAGATCCTCAGGTCTCATGCAGTATTGTAACTGCCTTTCAGAATTCACTGAAAGTGTTCATGATTTATGTTAAATTTAATCAGGCCCTTTTGGTTTATAGTTCTTTGTACAGGCCATTTATTGAAGGACATAGAATTTTAACCTGTGTGTTTTGTGCTGTAATATATATTTTGGGTAAACTTAATATGGAGAATTTTTTGCAGTTACTACCTTATGTAATTTTGATTGTTTGCTGAATTAACCTTTATCCTGCCGGGGCGGAAGATGCTTTTAAATTTCAGCACATGGTTTATGACGAATGTGGGTACCATTTGAACAGCAAAAATGAAATAAATGGCATTTTGTGGAAAATAAAACAGATTATGTAACATGTCTTAAAAATGCACTAAATTCCTCGTTGCCTTTCTATATACAACGAATTTCTAGGGGTCTTCTATACATTTGTTTGTGTATGTGAATGCCAGTCTTTAAAAGGTTGAACACTACACACTGTGAAATCTTGTTGGAGAGCAGAGGAATTGAATTGTCCCTTCTTAGTCTCAACACTAGGTGGTCATCTTCATGCTGCATCTTCTTTACTGCTGCTGAGAGTCTCCACAGCTTATTCGATAGGATATTTGGGGGCCCCAAAGCCATTTTGGATGTACTGAGTCAAGCGTTAGATTTGATAGAAAACACTTTTCATAAAAATTGTTTATGTTGCAGAGACCCTGATGGAGCAGTGGAATATGTGAAGCAAGTGATTTCTGACTTGCTGTGTAACCGCATTGATATATCGCAACTGGTGATCACAAAAGAACTGGCAAAGTCTGATTATGCAGCAAAGCAGGCCCATGTAGAGCTTGCTGCCAAAATGAAGAAACGGGATCCAGGAACAGCACCAAAACTCGGTGATCGTGTTCCCTATGTGATTATTGCTGCAGCTAAAAACACTCCAGCATACATGAAAGCTGAGGTATGTAATGTATAAGAAGTAAAGTGTTTGTTATGCACTGGTTATATAGGAAGTTTGTTATTTTAAATTATTTAGTAACTAATGTTTGTAAGTCCAATGGAAGCGGTTTTCTGCAGGAAGTACTCAATTGCTACTACATTCCGATGTTTGGAAGCCACGTTTCTTTGTGAATTCCTAATGATATTTGTCTTAACAGATTTTTTTTTGTCTAGGATCCCATCTATGTGCTGGAGAATAGTGTACCGATTGACTCCAACTATTACCTCGAAAACCAGTTATCGAAACCACTGCTCAGGATCTTTGCACCAATTCTAGGCGAAAAGGCAGAGTCCATCTTGCTGAGTAAGTGCACCATTTCAAAAAATGGAGCAGTGAAAGTCTGTAATTACAAGATCTGGTTTATAACAAGAGATATAGAGAAACCTAATTATTGCATTTGACTGCCCACTTGGTAGTAACCAGATCCACTTGCAATATTGCCCAATATCATCCTTAAGGCAGAACATTTTTATTCCTGCCTTTGTAGGTTAATAATAATAATAATAATA
>Ga0131853_10021922_pt1 | contig 11579 bp, 8 predicted proteins | sample TergutLab28metaG_FD_92764 | JGI IMG/M metagenome (GOLD analysis project Ga0131853, IMG submission 92764) | Labiotermes labralis P1 segment gut microbial communities from Petit-Saut dam, French Guiana - Lab288 P1 (version 2) (version 2) | ecosystem: Host-associated > Arthropoda: Insects >...
CTCATCTCGATTCGTCCGACTTTTCCATTCCCCGTTTTCATATTTAGGACCATACACTCTTCTAAATATTTTCCTTTAAAAAATTAGCAGAGCTTGCTCTTTCTTCGTCAACGTCCATTCTTCCGCTCCATACGACATTAACCGGATCTACTACCATCCGCTCTCGTTGTTGAGTTGGAACTCAACAACGAGAGCGGATGGTAGTAGATCCGGTTAATCAATACCAGAAGCTGTAATTACAGTTGTACGAGCTCCTGATGATGGGTGTCAACACCCGAAACATGCAGAGCTGCCTAGAGAAACGTAATAAACTGAATAAGTCGCATCTTGTTGGACAATTATTAAATTCGATTCACGATGCACGGACCCATGTGTGTGTGTGTGTGTGTGTGTGTGTGTGTGTGTAAGGCAAAATTACATTTATGTATTTTTATATGTCTGCGTCTTCATGGCAGCAAACGGTAACATGCAATCCCCGCAGGTAATAACAATCCGACAGACACAAACGTGCTGCCCAGGACACGTGTTCATTCATTCCTCTACCCCAATAAATGAGACAATAGGATCGTCACATCTACCAGACTACACGGCGCCACATCCCAGACGACGGATATCTTCGAAGTCACACAAGACAAACCTCCTCTCTCGCATACTATGTTTCATTTGATTCGATAATTTATCTTTTCCGTTTACCAGGCACAATGGCGTTAAAACATGTGAACTATGCATTTCTGCTTCGCACATCAACACAATCTGCAAATCGTTGAACGAAGGTACCGTTCACACAGAAGCAGAGCAATCGATAGCACCATGCCGGCAGGCAGCAACGAGGCAACACATGTTCCCTATCAGGCCACTGCTATCAGGAACATATTATCGTACTGGCAGTAAAGAAGTGACTTACTGCCTACCCCCTACTCTAGTGAGAAGTAGGGAAACCCTCTGAAGGTCAATGGTAAATTAACACACCACCTGTTTAGCATTAAGAAATCCTGCATTTTACGCAAACATTGTACGTTTGTATATGTGAAGTATAATTCTCAGAACAAACAACTCTTATTTCCCCACACAGCACCGGCTGGCTGGCCCTTGTCCTGCAGTTTTTACCGTGTGGTAGAACTCAAAATTGAAACATTAGTAGCAAGAAATTCGTGAGGCATCATACATTCAAAATTCGCATTACAACACGACGCCTCCAACTTCCTACAACCATCTGATCGGTATGTTCATCAAATCCAGCTGCTGTACTGTTTAACTTTATCTACGGACCTCGTAAAAAGCTAAAATTACGTTACATAGTGTCGGTGTGCCACTAAAAGCTACTTCTACTCGTTTATCGATTACAATACGACCATTCTGCAACATAAGATGCTGACAATCATGACACCACATTAGAAAGAAGTCCGGTTTCCATGACGATGGCTAGTTTCATTTCCTCCTGTCTATTTATGATTCATTTAACAACAGCTTCATCATGTGTCGTCGAATGGTTGGATTATTAACGGATAACGAATAAGAAACCATATCGAAGGAAGTAGTAGTGACATCCGCGTGGGGATGAGGGAAACCAGAAAACCTGAGTCACGACAGTCGGTGTCCTGGCCTGGATTCGAAGTCAGCACCTCCTGAACACACCCCAAGCATACTGTAATCGATATGCATAGGAGTTTTGACGGTGACGAACTTGGACTTCAACAGTAATACATGATCGGGAGGTGGTGGTGGTGGTGGTGGTGGTGGTGGTGGCGGCGGCGGCTGAGGCGTTGTTGATGATAAGATGAAGATGCCTGTTATACGTTCTCCAAGAAACAACACAGCCCTGTCAGGTTGCCGATCGGCGACTTCACCAATCAGCTGAGATGCAGCGTCTGCACTGCTAGGGGTTATCGCCACTGCAGTACGTTCACCCTTTTTCTACTCCTCGAAATCGGATTCCTACCGACTTTATTCTGTCAACTAAGTGAAAATAAAAGAGGCGAACTAAGGCTGCAGCCTGGTGCTGACTAGGCAGATCAACCACCTTCCTCAGTTGTGATTACAAAGCCGACATGCGAAATGCACAGAAGTGAAGCCAGACACGGCATAATGGAATTGCATTTTGTGGAATCTTGCGACAGGATATCCTGTGCGAGTGTCACCATAAATATTTAACGATCTGACTAAAGCGTTTCGTACAAAGCTAACAGTCGTTCTAAACCAGGGATGTACAAAGGCCGACGAAAATTCAAACTCATCCTCGGTTGCATCCCAAGAACCGACAACAGAAGCTACAACAGCACACAACACGACGTTCCAAGTCAGAACTCACGAAGCTCAAAATGCTACTGCGTAGGGCGTCCAAGTCAACAGCTCTCTTAGTAATTTTTAATAATGCCACGAGTTTTACTTTTGTAACAAGTGCATCACATAAGTACAGATGATATATACGTTAAATTTGTCCTATATAACCGCATCATTATCATCATAGTTTGTAATTTTTCACTTCCCAAAATATTTTAAACTTAATTCGTTCATAATTCATCTCTGTATCAATCTCAAATATCCGGCTGTAATGACTCACTCACTGCACACGGCCACCAAACCGAAAGATATAGAAAACATGTGTGCGACTGTCACGTTACTTGACATTTTGCAAATGCCACATAAAATATGCGCTGTTAGTGTGGCCTCCACACGCACAACGTTCACACCAATTTTCCATAAAACCAGTCAGCTGGTTCAGAAGTTTAAATTGACAAACAGGGTAAAGGCCGAAACAAGAATGTGGTCTTTTTATTTTTAATACGAGTCATCCCGTTGTGTGGAACAATACAGTAACATTTATTACCGTCTAAAAACACAGCATGTATAATCAATCAACATGTTTCGGCTGTAAAACAGCCATCATCAGGACAAAGTACTTAGGCCTGATGATGTATGTTTTACAGCCGAAACATGTTGCCTAAAAGTTAACGACAAACTTTTGTCAAATTTTGATGTTTTGCTGACCGTGCATCTCAGTAATGTTTATCTTAGTAATTAACCAACTTGATGCACAAAAGTTTTGTTTTACAGTAAGTTTATTTCATGCCTCTACATGTTTCGAGCACCATATGCTCATCATCAGGAGGTCAAAATTGTATTATACAGCCTCTGGTATCATCACACTGAAACAAGTGAGCGGTATAAAATTACTAATATACAATTCTATAAATATGAGCAAATTTTACTACTATTTGCATCAAGTTGGTTAATTACTAAGATAAAACTTTTGACAAGTTGTTGATTATACGTGTTGTGTTTTTAGACGGTAATAAAAATCACTCCAAGAATACAGTCGTTGAGTAGCATCTCTACACTCTGCTCTTCAACATGCTCCACATCCAAGTCAGAGGTTTCTAGAGATCAAAAACTCCTTTATCAGGTTCGTTAGGTTCCTGCAATACATGGAAAAGAAAATGATTTAGGTCTAACTTCGTAACAATCTTCACAAGTTGAATTCCGTTAATTTCCTAACAGCCCTTAGTGTGCCTGAATAAGAAACAGCCTACCCTTTCACGATGCAATTATTCTCAGTGGTTCTTCCAGCGATTGCAATATACATAAACGACGATTTGGTACCCGCAAGTTCTCCAACGGCTAGCGGAGACGGCAGCTCGGTGTAACTAACGCTCTTCGACGAAAACGAGCGACTGTTGATTAATCTGGTGGGCTAAGAATCCAAACATCTTTCTCGAAATTCGGTTTGGATGTTCACAATCAGCACAGTTGGACCATGTACCCCCGAACACGCAGGGAATATTTAATAGTGTCTTCGTTACGAACAAATCCGTATTCAAGGGTTTGTGTAAGTATAATGTAGCAACCATTACGCTGAATTTGTAATTGTAGAGTGTTGGTACGTATCTGATTTAGTTAGTAATGCATAGGGTTATCAGCAACAGAGACATTAGCTATTACAACCTTGAGATGCGCGTCTTTTGACTTACCCCGTGGGTCCCAGTAACACACTGGTGTTCGGTCAGTGAAATCGATTAACGGCGTCTCGTCAGAGTTCCCACATGAAATGAAGCAAGGGAGTAAATGATTGCAATTTCACACGTTACTCGCGATCCCTTATGCAAAAGGCACCTGTCATATATGTCCATAAAATTAGGATGCATAATTTCGAGTAGGGTGGAGTACCAGCAAAGCTCAAGACTTGTATTCGAGGGATGCCTCGTTCAAAACTCTGCCAGGTCGTATGCTACCTAAGAATTTTTCGTATTTTTTTGTTTAGTATTTCCGTAGGTGCCTCGATCAGGCCACGACCACTGCCTTCCAAATCCTTCCGACTTCATCAATCATTCTAATATTCGGCGCTACATAAACTACGATACTGACAGCGTTGTTAAACAAACCACGAAAATAAATCGTTCGATTATCAATAGGTTCGTAGTTCGAACAATGGTACACAAATATTCATGGTGTTCCGCCGAGCAAGATAACGTCCAGGTGCTCCAAAAACTGAAAAGGCTTAGGGTCCAATATCCTATAGTAGGGCCGGCTCATGCAAGTTGCGTGTGAAAATAATATTCAAGTGATGAACTTTCACACGAGGCAGACCGTGAACAGCGTTTCGAAAGTTCTTTTAAAGAAAAGAGGCTTAAAGCTAACTAAAACGTACCGAATTTAGTTGGAAAAACAAAAATGAGCCACTAAATAATATATATATATATATATATATATATATATATATATTTGACTTGTGTAATACATGACTCTTGACTAGGTGCGCCCCCAAGGCTCGTCTAGCTGGTCACCCCTGATCTGTGGCACTATTTGCTGTTTGTGCCATTTAGGTATGTCGGGCGAGATATATTCTTTTGCGTTTCTTGGGTTCTTACGGCCATGTCCTACAAATCGTACTATGGCCATCACTCTCCTTTTCACTCGCTCATACTGTGTGTGTGTATGTGTGTGCGTGCACGTACTGAAAACGTCTGCCAAGCATTACGGTACAATTTTTATGTACACAGCTCGCGAGAGCTTTCTTCTCCTCGACGTTTCTAAACATAACGGCATTGAAGTCATGAAGTTCACAGTCATTCAAAATCGGAATAACGTATTATACCGCTGACAAAAAAAAAGTTACCGGAACAGTTCTATTCACGTTAACTACGATATTCTAATTCGTCATATACCCACGGTTTTCCTGCGCTCTCCTTTTTAAGATTCATCCTTCCACTTTCACCGCAATGCGCCGATTATTATTATTATTATTATTATTGTCATCATCATAATCGTCGTCTGTGTCCATACTGTTTCTTGCATCTAATCGTCCTCAACACATAGCAGGTTAATCATCTTGTTATCTACTGAGCGTAGTTACGAAAATCTCATTTCTGAAAAATAAAGTCCTTAGTGTAAACATTATTTATTGTTACGGTTGTACTTCTACGCAGGTTCAAAGCCTTCCTGAAGAATACGTTTCGCAGAACAGGAGATGGAAGATATCCGTTTCCGGCAGCTGTGCGAAGTCAGATTCCTTGCTGACTATTACAGGCTTCAGAGAGACATAAGAATGCCACTGCGCCAGACCTTCAGTCAATGCAGAGACGGGCCTACTGCCAGTATGCAGAGACCAGTCTAAAATTAAAATCCTTTGTATGCAGAAAACAGACGACCTTTGCAAATTCTGTGCCTACATATTTTACTTCAGTTTAAAAATCTTATTACATTTGTTATTGCTATTAGTATCATTATTAGTAGTAGTGATAAGTGACACATGTCAGTCAGCAATACTTATAATAATAATAATAATAATAATAATAATAATGGCGAATGAATTATGTGCTATGTGGAAGCAAAAGGCAGCACAAGTGATCCCGACAGTAAAATCAACCTCGGGAATAATTCCAAATTAACTACCACATGGACTAACAAGACTTGACTTGCACCCGAATACATATATAAAACTGCAAAAATCTGTAATTCTTAGCACATGTTCAATTGTAAGAAACTTTTTAAACTACAAATAAGACCACTGAGCCTAATCCTGTTGATTACTACATCCCAGGATAGGTGAATATTTCCCAGCCAAAGCTGAGAAGTGAGAAATTCAATAATAATAATAATAATAATAACGACATAAGAGTTACAGGCACACAGGAAGTTCCTGTACACACCATGAAGATATACGTGTGAGTGGCGATGAGCTCTACTCATTCTTAGCCTCGGCATTAGATGGAGTGGTGAACGTCACACCAAAACCGCTCTAATCCCGGCGGAAGCGCCGCAAGCAGCCGATGAACAGGAGGCTGCGTGGGCCCCGAAAGCGGAAAGGACACTTTGGGGAAGATAAAAATCTCTGACCCCTACCAGGAATCGAACCAAGATTCCTCAGTTAACTGATCCGTATCCTAGTAATTATACTGACAACCTATCCCTGTAATAAGTGATGTAGTAGCAACTGTCATTCAGTAGGGATAGTGGTATACTGAATCGAAAGTCTATTTTGATTAACAATTTATTAAATCGATTATGTTAATTATTGGTACTAGAACTTTGTTTTGTTTATATCGATATTTCTACCGATTCCGGTGGCCGCACGGTATAAGGCGTAGGTCTGCGGCCGCTAGCTTGTTGGGATTGCGGGTTCGAATCCCGCCGAAGGCGTCGATTACTCTCTCTTGTGAGTGCTGTGTGTTGTCAGGTAGAGGTCTCTGCGTCGGAGTGATCACTGGTCCAGATCAGTCCTACCGAGTGTGGTGTGCCTGAGTGTGATCGAGAAGCCTCGATAATGAGAAGACCCTGGCCCATTAGGACCTGCTTCGTCACGGATAGAAATATTGTTATTTTTCATATTTTTGTCATGTTTCGTGTGTTGATGTTTGTTGTTAGTTATGTCACGTATTTTCTGTTATGCTCCTGTACTTTCCTTGTATTTGGCCTTTTGGCTGTTGTGTCAGCACATTAATAATAAAGAAATTATTATTATTATTGCTCGTTAGTTATCACCTTTGTGCAGAGTAATTAGAAACATGCAAACAAAACAAATCACGATTTTAGGGTATACAATGTTGCAGGTATTCTGTGATTACAATTTATGGTACATATTTATTATTATTATTATACCCTATTACTGTTATTATTCACTGCCGCTGTTTTTATTTTGTCCTGTTTGTATTTCGATTGTTACACGGATGTTAGTTTCGTACATTCGTGCCGCTTTTGTGATAGACCACGCACTGCTGAGTCAGCACGAAAATAAATGAAGAACGGTAATTATTACTGTACTTGTTGTTGCTTCTGCTTTATTTTAGTGAAATACTGTTACATAAGACGAAGCACAAATTTTGTGTACTTGGATTTGTGGGTTAAAATCTCACAGCTTCGCGCCGTCGCCATGTTTGTAAATACAAACAAACAATGCCCAGGTATAATGTGTGCGTATGCTTATATCTGCTTCACTAGTTACCGATATCAAACCGCAAACTAAAGAAAAATCCGTGTGGTCGACATGTTAATAGTTTTGCATACTATAAAATAAACTGTCTTAACAGATGCACATTTTTCCAAGCTCTATTGCCGCGCATCACATAAGGACCCTGTGGTCCCGCAACTCACTCTCTCCAAAGTCATTATGTTGTTAGTGATAGCATGAAATTCAACGTACGCATTTTGGTGACGCCAAACAGCATATCTTTTGTTTTATGTTTTGTTGACCGTGCATCTCGATACATCAGTGTAATGAAAACCAATTTGAGGCACTATTTATCCTCAGTTTATTTCGTCAATCAACCTCTACGTGTTTCGACCATATTTGTAGCCCATAATCTGGAAGTATACTGTATACATACAGCAATTGGTACGTGTTGTTGTGTGTGTGTGTGTGTGTGTGTGTGTATATATATATATATATATACTATATATATAGTATACTTCCTGACAATGGGCCATAAATATGGCCGAAACATGTAGAGGTTGATTGACGAAATAAACTGAGGATAAATAGTGCATCAAGTTGGTTTTCATTACACGAAAGTCTATCGTTCATTAAAATCTATTAACTGTTTCGTATGCACGTATGTACATAGAGCGTGGCCACCTCAAATACGTGGGAGAACTTGCCTCTCGACTTCCTAAAGACAGGCAAACTGACTGACAGACGGTCAGCGATCGGTGTACAAATACCCACACATGGACAAAGCTTTCAGTATCAGGAATTCAATTACTCACAGAAATGCAGTAACTATGAATAGACAAGCACGCAAAGTGAACAGCCCACGAGCTGGTATATACGATGAAATGGAGACGAAACAACCCCCGCACAAAATGATCAAAGTGTTGTTAACTAGAACATGAACAGAAGTGATTCGAGCCATTTTCCTAAAGGTAAAGGTCAACACGTTATGCAAAGTTTCTTGCAGGCCATTCTGTTCATTTCAATTTGTTTAGCTCCTGTTACGCGTGTACTGAAGAAGGCCACAGATATTAAACTACTCTTCATTATAATAACAGCTTCTTAAAATGATTGCCCCATTAAGGATCCTCACTTCTTCCATTTTCTCCTTTTATCCGCACTTTTCAGTGAACGTAATATAATTCCTGAACTATGACAATGACTGTACAACACGTAGACAGCAGACAGTAAGAGAACAACCCCTGAAATAAAAGGCAAATGAAACCGACTTAAAAAACAAAGAGACATAGATTCCGACGTCACGTATCCAAGGTTACAAGAACAAACAAGTTATGATGAAACACTATGAAAATGGTACGGGCAGGACCGAGAGGGCAGAAGCGAGTCCATCGGTGTGCAGAGACTCACGTTCCGTCGCCCCTACCTACGTGATTTTAACCCGCGAAGAAATGTATGGAATGGTTTGCAGTTTTAAAATCTTGCAGGCAATTAAAATTTCATTCTGCATTACACCTTCAAAACCTTTACATTTCGTAAAGCCACATTTGAAACTGCGAGCATGCTGAATGTGCAGCTACTTTATATACATTAATTTCAGATAAAACATTTTTAATTATTTAAAATATGACTAATATAAATAAATCTAAAGTACGTAATTGGCCAGTCATTTTTAAACTTCGGAAAACTTCAAGTTCACTCTTAGCAGTACATTGCAAGGTAATGATGAGGATTATGATAAAACGACGCCATTTTCATTCCTTAAACAACTACGAAAAAATCACTAAAGCCTCAAGTGAAGGTAACCGGCACTCAGCTGGCGATTCGGTCCCGAGTGTGAATAATAGCCTATACATTACTGCTACGCCAGTTCGCTTGATTTTTTTTTGTTCCCGGAAACCTGCAGTAAAAAAGGAAACGACTTATCTTTCTTCTAAGCAAGAGGCTCGCTCAGTAAATGAGAAAATAAATGTCTGCCTTGCTGTTGAAAAACGTGGTGAAACAATTTGAATATCTGAAATGTCGTCTATAAAATGACACAATTTAAAAGCCTTTTTTTTTTTTATTAGAAGATGACTGCGAGTACCTGTTTACTAACATGCCAATTCATACAACTTTCAGTACACGAAAACATTCATCTCGAGCATCAAACGAAGGCCACACAGCAGACCAGTCGTATTTTTCTCCAGTGGACGTATCCGTCTACCTGTGACACCCCTGTCATGTTGACGGAGGCACAATTATTTTTACTAACACGCTTCAGAAAGATAAGATTACGATCCTGTAAGGTGGAAACATCTTTGACATTCTGAGGACCGCGCATCGTGATACATTCTTATAAAAAAAACCCCCAACGAGATGCATTATTTCTCAAATTAATTTTGGTATAAAACTCTATATGTTTCGCACAGGTTTACTGTCCATCATCAGGAGTCTAGTACTGTATACACGGCAATAGGTATTTGTCATACAGGTTATGCTGACTGTCTGCTAGCGAGATCAGGATCCTGATCTCGCTAGCAGACAGGAAACATAACTAGCATGCGAAATACAAATTGCTGTGTATTCAGTGTTGAGACTCCTGATGGCGGAGAGTTGATTTGTCCGAAACATGTAGAGTTCTTCATCAAAAATAAATTTGAGAACTAGTGCATCTCGTTGGTTTTTACCACTGGTGTACCAAGGAGAAGGTCAATGGCATATACTGACTTTCTGGTCTGTTCCATTACCTTCAAATGTTAACTCTGAAACTTCAATATTTTATCAGTGGAAAATTCACCACAACTCTGTCTTAAGACATTCGTTGCTCTCCTTTATCTGATTTATTTAATCCTATTTTTAAGAGTCGAATTGCATGACTCGGCCAGTTGCTAAGATTATCAAACGTCCGTGATAAAATGAATGTAACTGACAATATTTGGAGGAAAATCTGTCCGAGTGCCACTTTGTCCACCATAAATCCTATGTGGTCTGTCTTGGGACAGAACCCATGCCTCAGCGGTAAGAAGCCTGCAACTAACCACATGAACCACTTGACCCACAGCACGGCCTTTCTTCACTCGTCTTATAAGCGTACAGTAATGACCTGTACTCTTCACCCAATGCTGTTCTGGTGATAAAATCGAGAATGAGATAGGCGGGGCATGTAGCGCACATGGGGGAGAGGAGAGGCATATACAGGATTTTGGTGGGGAAAACTAAAGGAAAGAGACCACTTGGGAGACCCAGGCGTAGATGGGAGGATAATATTAAGATCCATCTTCAGGAAGTGGGATGTGGGGATATGGACTGGATCGAGCTGGTTCAGGACAGGGACAGGTGGCGGGCACTTGTGACTGCGGTAATTAACCTTCGGGTTCCATAAAATGTGGGGAATTTCTTGACTGGCTGAAAGCCTGTTAACTCCTCAAGAAGGACTCTGCTCCATGGAGTAAGTATAAGTGCACTTCCTGTCCTGGAATTGATCCTATTCACAAAAAGAAACGTTTCTCTATACATTGCTTAACTTCTGTCGTTATAATTATCACTGTTGACGAAACTATAGCAGGGTTTGTGTTTAACGTAAAACTTTCAGTAATATGTCTTAGAGTCCAAACCTTTCCAAATTCGCAGTGTAGAGGAAACGCAAGTTTGCGATGTAGCTGACCTTGTCGTCAGTTGTGGAGCGCTGAGTGTCCACATGTCCATGAACTGGATGCTGCGCCGATCTTGAATGTTGGACGACGAATGTTTTTAACAGCACAGAGTAGATTAATCTCAGGGTCGTTTTCGTAAAGCAAGAGATCGGACAGACGCTGCGGAAAATGTGTGCAACACCGATGGAGGTTTAGCCTAATATAGCTTGTAATGTTGCCGTCCTCGTAGTCCCACAAAACAATAGCACTTTCTTTCACTCTGCAATCAGCATTAGAGAAGTCCGTCCGAAAATATTCCTAATCTCCCTCTCTCACTGTACCAATCTGTCTTATCTACTATAATTAGAAAAAGAAGACGTGGGCCGGGGAACTCAGTTGGTATAGCGACTGACTACGGGATGGACGGTCCGGGATCGAATCCCGGTGGGGACAACATTTTCCGTCCGTCCAGACCAGCCCTTGGGCTCACCCAACCTCCCGCACAATGGGTACCGGGTCTCTCCCGGGGGTAGAGGCGGCCGGGGCGTGGGGCTGACCACCACCCCATCTAGAGTGCCGAGGTC
>Ga0131853_10021926_pt1 | contig 11578 bp, 3 predicted proteins | sample TergutLab28metaG_FD_92764 | JGI IMG/M metagenome (GOLD analysis project Ga0131853, IMG submission 92764) | Labiotermes labralis P1 segment gut microbial communities from Petit-Saut dam, French Guiana - Lab288 P1 (version 2) (version 2) | ecosystem: Host-associated > Arthropoda: Insects >...
ATATTTATTTACTGCAAAGTCACTCTACATGTTTCGGGTGTCACAGCACCCATCATCAGGAGTACTAAAAACTGTAACCGCAACCTCCGGTACAGGTCATAATATTGGTACAGCTACTTCCCTGATCCCGATCAGGCCACGTTGGAGGGAAGTAGCTGTACCAGTATTGTGATCTGTACCGGAGGCTGAGGTTACAATTTTGAGTACTCCTGATGATGGGTGCTATGACACCCGAAACATGTAGAGTGACTTTGCAGTAAATAAATATCTGCATACTGTTGCATCTGGTTGGATTTTTATTAACAATGAATGAGGATGCACGGAATCATGAGTTAAAAAAAAAAAGGTAGAATCTTCATTTCACTTGGAATTGTCAGACATTAGTTTTTAAGTACTGGGTTTTAAACCCATATTTGTTACTATTTTATGTAGAACCTGTCTCTGCTTTAAAAAGGTTAATAATTTCGGCTTTATTTTATCTCGTGAAGACTGTGAATTTGAGCTCTCAAGCATATATACCTACAAGAACAATGAAATAATGTACTTCGCTTGAAAAATTTTATTTGGTACTTTATTTTGACATTCAGAGGACCGTGCATCGTGATATATTCTTATAAGAAAACCTAAGATATGCACTAATATCTCAAATTTATTTTTGGAATAGAACTCTACATGTTTCGGACAGGTTTCCTGTCCTCCATCAGGAGTCTAGTACTGTATACACAGCAATAGGTACTTGTATATGTCATACAGGTTTTGCAGACTGCTTGCTAACGGGATCGGGATGGAACAGTTCCATCGTGATCTTGCTAGCAAGCAGTCAGCAAAACCTGTATGACATATACCTCTTGCTGTGTGTACAGTGCAATGCTAGACTCCTGATGATGGGCAGAAAACCTGGCTGAAACATGTAGAGTTCCACTCCAAAAATAAATTTGAGAAATTAGTTCATCTCGTTGGTTTTATTATAAGAACTGGTACTTTAATTTCATTTTATAATGGCTTTTTGGGCTTCAGCTGAAACATGTTGCGCGTTAAAGTTACAGAACAATTATATAAGATAAAATTTAGTTGTAACTGACGGTTTTCACCCTTTACGTCAGAAATACTAGCGATCTGGACCTCTATATAAGGCGTAATTTTTTTGGGGTACTTTCAAATGAAAACAAAAATGGGGCACACAACAATGTACAGAAAGTACAGTTATATGGGGGGGGGAATGGAGGTATAATTCCTCTCATTCTTAACCATGGCACTACAGGGAAGTGAAAGGTAGTTTTCCCCCACAAAATGTGAACCCGGTTCCAATTGCATACGAAGCCAACTGAGCCACAGGCCTGGTATGAACACTTTTCAGAACAGAAAAGTCTCTCTCCTGCTCCTGGTAGGAATCTACTCAAGCTTTCCCCAGTTGTTCTACGGACTACGCTATTCCGGCTCTTTGGTAACAACAACGAATACATAAAATATATTGTTAAGTACTTACTGAAGACATTTACCACTAAGCGGGTGAGTGCGGGTAGAGTGGCTGCCCTGATTGGAAGTCCGGGCAATACTGGCTTATCGTCTTCCAACAAAACACCATTGTCAGCACACAGTGGTGTCTGCTGCATCACTGGAACCACGAATAAAATTCAAACCAATAAGGAAGTCAACAGAAATGTCTGTCAGTAATTACGGTCGTCAAACAGAACAGTCAGCATGAAAAAGCCTTCGTATTCTCACATGTACAAGAGCGCATGCGCAAGCAAACGCATTCACAATTGTGCGCGCGCATACACACATTTGGAATGCTGGTACTGCAAGTGTCAGATTTGCGGTTGAGAAAACGGTACGATGGTCCTACAGCTGTTGTTGTTCCAGAGCCACGAATCGTTTAATTATCTCCAAGATTGCTCTATACCACAAACGCGACTTATATAGGTGTCATATAGGAGAGAAATGTAAATTTGACTTTGCAATGAATTAACCCCTTACTTACGCCACAGTGGTTACTACGTATAGAGGCATGTACCACATGTTACAACATTCAACAGCTCTGCATTTTGACAAACAGAATGCACGTACAAATCTTATAGAATCCTAAGAATAAATAATGATCGTCATCATCATCTTCCTCCATGGATTAGGTCGTTTGACCTGTTCCGGCATCGACGCATTGCCATCGTTTCCTGGGGCGTCCACGACCTCTTCTTCCTCCAGGTTTGTAGTTGAGGGCGTGTTTCGGCAGTCTGGTGTTGTTCATTCTTTCAAGGTGGTTGATTCAGTTTTGTTTGTATTTGAATCTCACGTCTTGTAATTAATGATTTCTTTCCAAAATTGACAATAAATCAGTAGTTTTGGAGCTGGAGACTCAAAATATTTTCTGTGAGGCCCAATCATTCCAAGTGCAGATTATGACAGATGAAAAACGGCTGGAGGGATTGCAATAATTCTGAAATGTGGCAACCCCGTTGTGTTTAGTAATTTATAGGTAGGGTAATTACAGTCAATAACACAACAGTGTATATCTAATTGATATTTATTAGAAGATGATAGCAAGTACATTTTTCGGCCAACACTGGCCATCATCAGATTTTTCACCCGAAAGCAATGTATGCTGTAAGAGTGTTTATATAAGGCTTGCAGCCGCGTATCGATGTTGAGATTTCATCATCGAGGATTTGGAGTTAACCATGGCATATAGCCTGTGTGTGGAACCTAGTGATGTGGGTAGTCAGCCAGTTTGGGGGTGGGGGCGTTGTAGGTTAGTGTCCACTTTTTCTCACGTTGTAGATGCCATTGCGGGTTACTTAGCATAATGTCTCTCTTTCGTAGGTAACTGTCGTCGATGGGGTGTTTGCTTCTTGGGTTCTTAGTGTGTAGGCTTGGTGTAATGGTAGTTTCTGCGGGAGAAGAAGAAAAAATGGGTTTGTGTGCGTGCGGGTTGGTAACTCAGTGGAATAAGTTTCCCTCTCGTGACTAGGGGGTAAATAAATAATTAGTACTTACGTTTGCAGTATTGCAGCTTCCGTTTGGTAGCACGATAACAAATGATGCAAGGTTTACATGTGAAATTAAACACAGGATCATCATGGTGAAGGCAGCTTTCAACAAAAAGACACATTTCACCAGCATACTGGGCCGGAATTTAAGGAAGAAACCAGGGAAAATGCAATATTTGTAGTTTAGCTTTGTAATGTGCTGAAAACTGGATATTTCGGAAAGATCAGATATATATGGGAAGTTTTGAAATGTGGTGCTGAAGAACAATGGAGTGGATCGGTTGGACCGATCGTGCGAGAGACGAAGACGTGTTAGATAGGGTCAAGGACGAGGAGAATATCGTACATGGAACAAAAATAGGAACGCTAAATGGATTAGTCAGATCTTGCGTAGGAACTGCCTTCTAAAACGCGGCATTGAAGGGAATATAGAGGGAAGAAGTGACGGGAAGATGAGTAAGAATACGTAAGCAGCTACTGGAAGACCTTAAGGAAAGTACAGGGTACTGGCAGTGGCGTACCCAGGAATTTTGTATGTGGGGGGCGGGGGTCAACAAATTCAGTTGAGGACAGAGGACAGAGAGAACGGGGATCTGGGGGCGGTAGCCCCCTAGTCACGGGTTCTGGATGCAGCTGTAATTTGGTTTAAGAAATTTCATTTCATACAGTAAAGTTTTCTTAATTTTTGGTACTTTAAGACTATTTATGATGACAACAAAATTATTTGTCATTGCTAATGTAAAACAATTGCGAACCGGCGGTAGTTTTAGAATTTTACTGCCTTTTTTTTGAACATCTTGGGGTATTGGCATCCTAAATTCAGCAATTTTTAACAGTTTTTCACAATCAGGTTGAGTTTGGCACGATTTTGGAGGGCCTTCGGAATTTCAGGGGGCGGAAGTTGAACCCCCCCAACACCCTCCCCCCTTGGTACGCCACTGGGTACTGAAATTTGAAAGACGAAGCACTAGATCGCACTCTGTGCAGAACTCGCTTTGGAAGAGGCTATGGACCTGTCTTAAGACAGACTGCGGGATGAATGATGAAAGAAGGCACCCAAGATCTAAACAGCTGTGACAACTTGGAAAATGCTACGTAGTCAAACACAGCTATGTCACATGAGGTGTATTTAATGACTATATATAATGGACAACTACATGTTTCGGCCTGTACTGGCCATCTTCAGGTTGTCTTAGAGGAAATTAAGATCTTACTATAAGCATGCACGCGCACGTGGTGTAGAGATCTCTACATAGGGCCTTATTAGCAAAACCAAAAACAAAAACAGGAATCTAATAAAATCAACACAAAACAAAAACAGATACAGAAAAATAAAGCTATTGTGGGGGAGTGCTCGGCAGGTATGAAGTTCTGTAGTCGTGTGGAGGCCTGTTCATCGTCCTTCTCCTCAATAATGCTGCGTTGTGGGGGGCTCGAGTGGGCTTGGGTGCGGGATTCCCTTGCCTTTGCTCCGGGTGTAGAGATCTCTACACCAGGTGCGCGTGCATGCTTATAGTAAGATCTTAAGTTCCCCTCAGACAACCTGAAGGTGGCCAGTACAGGCCGAAACATGTAGTTGTCCAATATATAGTCATTAAATACATCTTATGTGACACAGGTGTGTTTGACTACATACAATTTTCCAAGTTTCACACACACACACACACACACACACACACACACACACACACACACACAACGGGGATCACACACTTCCTAGAGAGCTGACATACTTCTTGCTGCGGACGTTTGAAGCACCTTGCGAAGAATATGTATAGGAGAATGGAGCTCGGCGCATTCTTAAATTTGGAACCAGACGGATGTGATTTCTGAGCTCCATGCCACATGTCTGTGACCGCGGGGATGAGGGCCCCCACAACACCACTTTGTTGAGGAGGCTGGAAGAGCCCCGGGACCGGCCTGGACGTGGTGGTAAACACAGAATATACGACGTTTCTAGGAGTCGAAAATCCTGTCATTCAGGCCAAAGTTAATCACTAGGCTAAGCTAGCTACCCGGCTCGTTTTGAGAAGAAGTATCTGAGGAAAATATTTGTACCATTTCATCCTAAGTCACATAAAACAAATAAAACACGACACTGGTCTTTCGCGATTATACAGGGGTGCTGATACGTCCTTAGCCCGACCAGGAAGGAAACAAGCTATTGTTTCTCTCAGAATGGTGTGAATTACCTTCGGCATCTTGCCTTGCAAGAAAAACAACTTGATGACAGCTCGCGTCTCGATGTTGTTGAAATCGTGTGCGTCCCTGACATGCTTCAGAGATTGTTTCCTTCCTGGTTGGGCTAAGGACTTATCAGCAAAAGGGACAAAGGGCCATAAAATATACTTTCGCTGTATATTTTGACATTATTTACATTAGATTACCAAGTAGAAGGAATAACCATGCGCAGGGACTCCATATTGTTAGAAACCACAACAGGATGGCGTTGATAGAATTAACGCGTCGCTTAACGATTTAAATGCCGAGTTAAATCCCAACTGCCATCTGCTGGCATTATTAGGAGCTCACCATATTTTCCACGTTAGCGGGCTAAGGGTTAACGAAAAAATGCGAGTATTTTGTTAATATTACTGAGACGAGTAACTAAAAACTTACGACACAGAGAAAAATGAAATAATAATAATAATAATAATAAAATAAATAATTAAGAGCAGCAAAGATCACAGAAGAATTAAGTCAACCGAATGAGAAGAGTGACGCAAAACAGGATGGAATACAACACACAAAGGCAAGATTGGGAGAGTCCATAAAGAAAAAATGGAAAAACAAAGTAATGCATGGGCAGTACATTAGAAATATAGATAGACAGCTTATTAGTGAAGAAGACACGTTCCTCTGGTTATCGAAGGAAGATCTAAAAGCAGAAACTGAAAATGAAATAGTGGCAGCACAAGACCAGGCGCTACAAACAAAATATTTCGCAATAAAAATATTGAACACGGAGACAGATAGCAAGTGCAGACTTTGCCAACAATTGGACGAGACAGCAGACCACATAATATCAGCATGCCCAATACTGGCAAACGAACAGTACATAAAAAGACATGATACAGTGTGTGCACAACTACACTTCAACATATGCAAGGAAATAGGGGTACAATTGGACAAAAAATACTGGTACGAACGTGTGCCAAAATCGGTAGAAATAAGTCACGGAGGCAAGATAACCATATTTTGGAATCAACAAGTACAAACTGACAGAACTATACCCAACAACAAACCAGACATTATAATCCATGATAATGAAAAGGGAACATGTATGTTAATAGACGTTGCAATATCAGGAGACAGAAATGTGATTAAAAAAGAAGCCGAGAATATTCTAAAATATAAAGACCTTACAATAGAAATACAGCGTATGTGGAATGTAAAAACAAAGGTGATACCAGTAATAATAGGGACGACTGGGACTATTTCAAAGTCATTCAGAAAATACGTGAACAAAATACCAGGAAAACATGAAGTCAAGGAACTACAGAAAACAGCCATATTGTGCACTGCACACATGCTTCGGAAAGTACTAATGTAAAAGTACAACAGATTCAATACTGAAACTAACGATATAAGCACAATGAATAGTAACAACAGAACAGCTGCAACACTGTATTCCATAGGGACATAGTTTGTCTCAGGAATATAAGTATAAATACCCTGCATAAAGGAGATGATGATGATGATGTTAACATCTCAGTTCAGTTGGTGACCTTTCTCCTTTCCACGCCGTATGGCAGGCGTCGTTTTCCGACGCCACGGATGAACGTGCTGACTTCATCTTCAGGGTGAAGGCACGTGCTTCAGATGGACGCTGAAGTGGTTGGGGAGAATTTAATGTGTCGGTTATGTTGAAAATTTGGAATATGGCCAACTTTTTCCATATGACTGACACACGCGTTTCTCCCCAACCACTTCAGCAACCACCTGAACCACATGCAGTCACCCTGAAGATGAAGGAAGCACGTTCATCCGTGGCGTCGGATAACGACGCCAGTCATACGGTGCAGGAAACCAACAGGAGGCCCTCAACTAATGAAGATCTCAAACTTCGTATCACTCAGTTATGTATCCGTTCTTGACCCTTCACAGTCTCAGTCAAAAGTGTATAACCACTAATCCCACATTCCCCTTTCCTCTCCTATTCCTTCTTGTACATGGCTGTTTGCGTACAGCGTTGGCACAGTGGTTAAGGCGCTGTGCTACAAATCGGAAGGTCGCTGGTTCGATTCCAGATGGTGTCACTGGAATTTTTCATTGGCATAATCCTTCAGATCGCACTATGGACCTGGGGTCGACTCAGCCTCTAACAGAAATGAGTGCTAGGAGCATTTCCTGGGGGTAAAAAGCGGCCGGTGCGTAAGGCTGACAACCTTACCACCATCCTGCGCCATTGTCACGTAATCCGGGAACCTTAACTTCCTAGAACCCTGTGGGTCCCTCCGGGCCTGTAACGGGACTGATTTACCTTTTTATTTTTGCATGGCTGTTTGATGGCTCTTCTACTCCTTTGTACGTTTTCTGCCGCTGTGGTAAAGCCATTCGCATTACCAGAAATTTGGAATTATCATTACCTGAAAAATTAATCCGGGGCACCTTGCGTCCCGAACCGAATTTTCCGGGACACCAGGACAGAGTTCTTTACAACACACAGAAATACACATTCCTGGAGAAAGCCGGGAAAAAATGGGATCCCACATTATGAGGGATCTGGGATAAACTAGTCGCGGCTAATTTCAATACAATCTCGACACTAAGACAAAGTAACTGACAGGAATAAACAGAAAGCCCAACTAAGGACAGTGTCAAAATCTGAGTGTAGTGTCACATCTCACATGACCACACGACCATATTTTTGACGCATAGTGGCAAAAGGGCCTTGTGCGTTGTTGCGAGACATAAGAAGTTTTTAACGGTGAGGAGTTGTTAGAACCTTGCCCAATCCCCAAGCTGGAGGACCACCCCATGTCGGCTGTCCGCGACTTCTTATTTAATACATTCGTAGGTGCCCACCTTATATGGTGACTGTCTCTCCATCAGCAACCTGAGGACGCGCCATGCCGTGGTGACAGGGACCCACTAATCGGGCTCAAAATAGGGACAGGTGGCGGGCGCTTTTGAATGCAGTAATGAACGTTCTGGTCCCGTAAATGCGGGGAATTTCTTGACATAGTGTCACCAGAATATCAAAGTAAATCTAATGAACGTTCTGGTCCCGTAAATGCAGGGAATTTCTTGACATAGTGTCACCAGAATATCAAAGTAAATCTATAGATATCAGAATAATATCATCACGCCTAAATAACTTGCAATATGGATATGTGGGGTAAAGGTAAAGTGATCCCGTTACAGGCCCGGTGTGGCCCAGAAGGTGGGTAGAGATATACCTTTACTCTTCCATGACCGCGGCACTAGAAGGGGGTGAGTGGTCAGCAGCACGCCCCGGCCGTACTTTACCCCCGGGAAAGACCCGGTAACCATTTTACAGGAGGCTGGGTGGGCCCCAGGGCCGGTCTATATGGGCGGAAAATCTCGTCCCCACTGGGATTCGATCCCGGACCGTCCAGCCCTTAGTCAGTCGATATACCGACTGAGCTACCGGGGGAAATATGGGGGTGCAGGTACAAATTCAATAGCGTACTCTAACAACACATTGGGCACGCGGTGACGCAGTTGGTTGAGGCACTGCGCTACAAACCGGAAGGTCGCGGGTTTGATTCCCGATGGTGTCACTAGAACTTTTCATTCACATCCTTCCGGCCGCACTAAGGTCCTGGGGTTGACTAAGTCTCTAACAGAAATGAGTACCAGGAATATTTCCTGGTTGGTAAAGGCGGCCGGTGCGTAGGGCTGACAACCTTACCACATTCATGTGCCGATTGTCTTGAAATCTGAGACCCTCAACCTCCTGCAAACCTCAAGGTCTGTTCAGGCCTGTAATGGGATTGCTTTACCGTTTACCTCTAACAATGCAAGCACCGATGATAAAGAATCGACTAATACAATATCGATACTGATATCGAAGCTCGTATTGTATCTGTGTGTCTGGATACGGGCGGGATTGAACGTATGCACATCTATCACAGTCAGCCAGCAGCCCTTTGCTCAGTTGACTGGTAATGTAGATAATACAGGAAATTCCTTCAGGACGTAAGACTAAAGGCTCCGTTCGAGTATTGATTTCCGATAAGCGTTAACGCACCACCGACTTTAGATGGAATGTCACTTCCGTTTTCGCTGCGGGTGATTGAAGGAGCATATTTCTAGGAATAAATGCAAAACGATTTTTTAAAGAAAAGAATGGGTTTCTTATGATTTCATACTTCAAAGCGATAAATTGGGATTTTCCAGTCCATTCGCGATGTCAGCGGCCCAATGGTTGTTGTCTTCATAAAGTGCGGTGGGTACGACTGGCTTCTCCGTCAGCCAGTGGCGTACCCAGGAATTTTGTTCGGGGGGGGGGGGTTTAAAAATTCAGTTGAGGACAGAGGACAGAGAGAACGGGGATCTGGGGGCGGTAGCCCCCTATTATGGGTTCTGGAGGCAGCTGTAATTTGGTACAAGAAATTTCACTTCATATAGTAAAATTTTCTTAATTTTTGGTACTTTAAGACTATTTATGATGACAACCAATTTATTTGTCATTGCTAATGTAAAACAACTGCGAATCTAGGTAGTTTTAGAATTATAATGCCTTTTTTCCAAACATCTTGGGGTGTTGACATCCTAAATTCAAAACTTTTTAACAGTTTTCACAATCGGGTTGAGTTTGGCACGATTTTGGGGGCCTTCGGAATTTCGGAGGGCGGTTGAACCCCCAAACCCCCCCTTCGGTACGCCACTGCCGTCAGCTTACATCACAGCATAACGGCAAAGTAAATTTCACCCTAAAAAAGGCCACGTAGGCCCGGGGGTGGGGGTAAAGATATAACTCTACTCTTTCTTTAACCTCGGTGCTAGATGGGTGGGTATTCAACTTCACGCCCAGGCCGTTTTATCCCGGGAAAGACCCCGTATCCATTGTACAGGAGGCTGCGTGGGTCCAGAGCCGGGCTGGAGGAGTGCGGAAAATCTCACCCCCACTGGGATTAGATCCCCTAACCGTCCAGCCCGTATCGAGTAGCTATACCGGCTGAGCTATCCAGGCCCTACGTCACAGCATACTGTTTTATAAAGGGATAAACCCTACATACACACCATTTTGTTTTCCGTCAGCTTACATCACAGCATAAAGGTACAGGTATAGCTCTACTCTTCCTTTAACCTCGGTGCTAGATGGGATGGGTGTTCAACTCCACTCCCCGGCCGCTTTACCCCGGGAAAGACCCGGTATCTATTGCACAGGGGGCTGCGTGGGTCCAAGGCCGGTCTGGAAGAGTGCGGAAAATCTCACCCCCATAGGGATTCGATTCCCGAACCGTCCAGCCTGTAGCTAGTCGCTATACCGACTGAGATATCCAGGCCCTACGTCACAGCATACTGTTTTATAAAGGAACAAACACTACATACACAGCAAGGATTTAGATACTGCAGGTCTGCCTAAAATTTCTAGCTGTGAGGTTCGAACACTAGCGCTAGAGAAAACCCATGTCTTACAGATGAGAACTGCACTATTCTGGGTTATTACGTAGCGAGTAGTGGTAATTCCTTACCGACGTTTCGGTACAACCTATCGGTCCCATCTTCAAGGGCCGAGAATCCAAAAGGCTTATAGGATATAAGGTGAGAGGTCTAGAAAACATTTACCGACGTTTCGAAAGATCGTAGTGTCCTAACGTGCACGAACAGTGTTCTTTAACTGCTTTACCCTGAAGATGAAGGAAATGGGATATTTTACAACGTCGGTAAGGGTCAGGTGTGTGACATCCGTGTTGTGTGCAATAATCAATAGAAAAAAATATATATATATTCATATATATATATACACGCGTAGGTTATTCGGAAAGTAAGTACCGTCTGCGCATATCTCTCGCGCATCCTCGAGGCTGTCACTTTGCGCATGTGCAGTGACTTCCTCTATCAATTGAGAAGACACAGACGCCATTTCGTGAAATTCGTGTTATGTTTATGTTTGTTCCTGTGCGTTAAACATGTTTAAGACAATTGAAGGGGCCGCCGACTGTGAAATACAGTCTGTAATTCGTTTTTTGAACACTAGGAATGTGCTACAAAGTGAAATTCATCACCAGATCTGTCAAGTGAATGGTGACAATGCGATGAGTGTTGGCATAGTTAGGAAATGGGTTCGGATGTTCAGTGAAGTACGAGAGAACGTGCACGATGAGGCGCGAAGTTGACGTCCATCTTTGGTGCATGATGATTTGGTGCCTAAGTTCAACGAAAGAGTGCGTGACGACAGACGTTTCACACTTTTTGATCTGTCCCTGCACTTTCCTCAGATTTAAAGGACTGTACTCTATGACACTGTCAGTAGTGGCTAACATCGTAGGCGGCCACATTCTATGAGGAGGGTATACAAAAACTTGTGCCCCGCTACGATAAGTGCCTCAATAATGGCGGCGAATATGTGGAAAAATAGTTTGAAGAATGTAGAATCTGATAACAATAACATTTTATAC
>Ga0131853_10021927_pt1 | contig 11577 bp, 4 predicted proteins | sample TergutLab28metaG_FD_92764 | JGI IMG/M metagenome (GOLD analysis project Ga0131853, IMG submission 92764) | Labiotermes labralis P1 segment gut microbial communities from Petit-Saut dam, French Guiana - Lab288 P1 (version 2) (version 2) | ecosystem: Host-associated > Arthropoda: Insects >...
CAATATGTGGTAATCAACATCATAGTCGCGAGCTCCTGATGATGGGCATAGTAGTGCCCGAAACATGTTGAGCCTATAAGAAGTACAATAAAATAATAAGTGGCATCCAGTTGGTTTTTTATTCTTCAGTTATCACAATGATGCACAGTCCAATAAACATCAAAAGGACAAAGCTTAAGCCTAGCCGATTACCCGGCAGAGATTCGAATCTGATACGTCACGAATATGTCTATAGCTCCACCGCTGCACCAGCCGCTCGGTAGTTCTGGTGCATAAATACAAAAAATTACATTACGTCGCCGGTTAAAAGCATGCAGCCTGCACAAAATCAACTCAAGACACACGATGGGGCTCCTCAAGACACATACCGGAGCATCACGTTCGGGAAGTCTCAGGTTTGTATCTCGGCCCGCAAATAATTTATTAGGGCTCGCATTCTCGCCACACCCCCCCCCCCTCCCAAACAGCTGCCTATATAGTACTTTAAACTAGGCCAAAACCACTTCCAAGCTTTCCATCTCAGCCACTAATCATCCCACCATTCATCACTACGTCATCTGACAGCGTCATTCAAGTCTGCGTTCTCGTACATGTATGTTACGAGGCGTACGTCGGACTGCTTGGCCCTTGATGGGGCCGACAAGTTATGCCGAAACGTCCGTACAAACTACAAACTTACTCCGCATAACATCTCAGAGGAGGGACGGGCTTGCAACTACACCGCTACTTACTCCGGAAATCTTGCAGCGCCGTTAAACGTTCAAACAGGGAATGGATTACGTAGGTACATCGTTCGGACAGCGGGCCGGCCGGGGTAACTACGTCGATGTACTGACTAGGTGGCGGGCTGGATGACCGATTATTTGCGTTTCGATTCCGGGCATGGGCAAAGCGTCCGGTCAGGCAACGGGAGCTACCCAGCATCGCAGCCCACAAATATCAGGGACTATTTTGTCGATGAAGTGGCCGGAGCGTGAAGCTGGCCAGCCACCTATATACAGCGCAAAGGTTAAGACTGCGTGGCACTGTGACTTCATTCCACAATCCGACCATGGAGTGGTGCTTAATTAAGCACAGAGAAAATGTCTGCCTTTACGAAATACGTTAACCATGCACATATATCAAAGGGAGCTTTAAGTGAAGACGAGCGCTTAAAAATTAATACTGTCGCCCCCGCACAGTAAGACTGTTACAGTGTGACAGTGGTACCGCTGTCGTCACCTGTGGACACAGTGGCGGCGAAGTGTATGTCTTCGGGAGCGGGGAGAGAAATATTTCATATGAAAAACTAACCTAATGCGCTCATCATATTTTTAATTATTCCACAAAATAAGCGAAAATTCAAAAAATGATTATGATTTTCTTAAGTTCTAATTTCTATTTTGGGCGTCCATTTTAGGCGCGCTCGAAAAATTTCGAAAAGCGAATATAAAGTTCCGTCTTGTCTGTCTGGTGGGCCGGGATAGCTCAGTCGGTATAGCGAATTGCTATGGGCTGGACGGTCCGGGGATCGAATCCCCGTGGGGGGGGGGGGCGAGATTTTCCGCACCCGTCCAGACCGTCCCTGGGCCCCACTCAGCCTCCTATACAATTGGGACCGGGCAATTTCCCAGGAGTAAAGCGGCCGGGATGTGGCGTTGGCCACCAACCCCATCTAGCGCCGAGGTTAAAGAAAGAGTAGAGCTATATATATATATACTCCCTCTCTGGGTTTTCGTGGTCTGTTCTAGGGTGAACTTCATCTTGTACCATGTCTGTCTGTCTGTCCCCCATCCGTCCGTCCGCATGGAACAACTCGGCTCTCACAGGAAGGATTTCCATGAAATTTGATAGTTGAGTATTTTTCGAAAATATGTCGAGAAAATAGTTTTCATCAAACGCTGACAAGAATAACAGGTATTTTAGGGACAAATACACATGTTGGATCGTATCTCCCTCAATTCTTCTTACAATGAGAAATGTTTCAGACAAAATGTGTAGATAAAATCAAAACATACACTTCACGTTCCGTAACATTTTTTTTTCGATAATCGTGCCGCGTATGAGATAATGTGGAAAAAAAATATCGTAGAGCTGGGCTGGCCACACATGACAATATGGCGCATGCGCATTGCATGCTGGATACCCCCACACATAAATATGGAATTGTAAAATAAATATGGAAATTAGTATTTTTGCTTTGCAACAGTGGTTGCACGAACGCACCTCAGTATTACGTAACAGTGTCTTGTCTGCATTCGCTCCGGCGTAAAATAAGTCACACCATGTGTTAATTCCAACTGTACCTGAGTCAACAAAGACACAACACAGTGACGTCACATCTTCCGATTCACAGTGTTCCGTTCATGACAACGGGATTACGTACAGCAGTCAGGCAACTGTGCACAGCTGATGATATCAAACTTATCACCGGAGGGCCACTTTGTGCCAGACTGCGTATGTTCGGCGTTTTACTTATTGTTGTCAAATATACGATCGCTCTCGTAACAAGCGGCCTTTTCGGACCCGAGCTGACACCGAACGCGGGTAGGCCGTCGCAAAATTCACTCGACTATCGATGTTTAACAACTGAAAGGCCCAATACTATAATATCATTGTCTTATTCTCGTTTGTCGACGCTTTACAGAGCGTTCCGGAAACACTCAATGCGTCAGTGTAGAAGGAAGATAATTTGAACATTTCAGATAGTCAGCAGATGTATAAACAGGCCATTCTTGATATAGCGTCACCCTCAACTAGCCGCTCATGAAATTCTGTGAACGGAAATTCCCTATTAGTCGGAAATTTTAATTACCGCTGACCCATTTCACCGCCACAAACTGCTGTCAACAAACAGTGGCGTCATATCGGGGCTTCACTATACTGTGTCAGGGATGATCAATTAAATGCTGTCTTAGAGACAAGTGACTCTTGAGCCACCTGTACAACTCGGACGGAGCGGGTGACGAATGACATACTGAAAAAGATTTCGAAGGAAATGGTCGTGGTCTAATCAAGGCATTACCACGGGACTTCAGAAAACAAGAGAGCCCATGACCCGGCGGAGATTAGAACCCGGTAGTCCGGAATACAAGTCTTGAGCACTACAGCAATCTGTTCGGTAGCAGCGTAGCTCTATAAATAAAGAACTCACAGAACTTGAAGTCTGTTCATTGCACAAGGGCACTGAGAATTTCTAGGAAGCACATTCAGCGCCAAAACATTAATAATCCTAGCTAATAAAAACTCTTAATTATCCAAATTGATACACGTGGCTTATGCAACTGGAGCAACAGGCTCAGACATCGGAAATGAAATGTTCGAGTTCTCAACGTGTGTGGACGCTGCAAGCGAATAAATGGCCATGTGTGTGGTGTGTGTTTTGTTTAAGGATTATCGTCGTACATATATTACTTTGAAATATCCACATATGGTTGACTCATTTATGACGTAAAAGCTTAAGCTTCGTAAGAGAAATGGAGGTCATCCGGTATGTGACGCCGTGTGCTTTGGTGGATAGGATGTATTGCTTGGGAGGTACACGATGTCTGTTATATATGTGGCGCAACAGCCTTAATCGGGCCCAGGCCGCTTACCTACACAACAAACACAAAAGACAAACATCTAGTGGGATTGGAACCCGCGATCCCAGCAATCGTGCAGCCGTAGACCTACGCCTTAGAAAGCACAATTATTTATTTCGGCCTTATTTAACGACGGTCAATTGCGCTATTTATGTGGCGTAGAAGAATCACAAATCTACCCTGAAGATAGCAGGCTCCACCAAAACGTTCGCACCTATCTACGTTTCAGCGAAATATCCTATCCCCATCTTCAGGGTAGATTACAGCACTCTTCGTAGCCATTGCTCAAAGTACCTCACATCTCACACGACAGACAGGTTTTAACCCACCATACCGTAGCAAACGTAATCTAACATTTTCATTTCCTACACTTATGACTAGGCATGAAACAATGCTTATGTGTTCTGATATGGCTGTAAGACATGCCACGTATTGGCACATACGTGGTGTTTAATTACAGAACCACCGTTTCCTTTTGCGAAACTCTACGCCCATCCGTTGCGCTGCATACACACAGATAATCATTTTCTTTATCTTTGGTAATCATCCATGGACCACTATTTTAGAAACAGTACTCTAAACGGAACGTGCAACAGGAGTGTACTCTCTCGTTGGAGATTATCGCGGTGGTGTGATGATTACCGCCTTCTGGAATATGACACCATGTAGTCTGGTAGTTAGACACCAGGCCAGAAGGTGCCATATCCCAGCAGAAAGTCGAGTATTACGAAACGCGCAAGCAGTAAAGAGTATCACAATTTTTCTGTTTTTGTTGAACACTGTGTGGGTTTCATGATTCATTCTGTGTATGAAGAAACCAAAACAAGAAACATTTACATCCAAGAGCCGAAAAGTATGGTGGCGACCATTCACTGCTTGGTATTTGCGACACAACTTTTGCTGTTCTGGAACTCTGAGTCATGGGTGTCACGCTCGATGTGGCAAACCATATTCAAAAATATTAAGATCAACACAAGTGGTTAATAAATATATTTAAAATACAGTCTTGCACAGAACCGTATGATTCTCATAGGTTAATAGCTTTGGCCTACCAGCCAGGTCATCATCTGTCCCACAAAATGTCCAGAACTATATGATAAAACCATTCAAAAGTCTTATATGTCTATGTGGGATACAGATCATATTCCAATTTTAAAAAGCCATAAAACATATATTCAAATATGATGTAAAATTGCATGAAAAAACAATAGTATATTACAGATTAGAATATTTTTAAAAGTAAGGTAGGCAGTTTAGAATTTTCTCTTTTAATATATAATGCACATTGCAGGCACCATTTTCACAGCATCAGAATCAATAATGCATGTAATCCAATCCAGTCCAATGTTCCAGGTAATATGGAAGGTTATTTCATAAAGTTTTGGACATTATATAGGTCTGATGATGGCCTGGCTGAAAAGTCAAAACCAGTAACGTAAGAGAAGTGGAACTGTGTTGTGCATGACCACATTTTAAATATGTTTATTTATTAAAGCATAAGGGGGATGCGTTATGTAAAGACAAGTGGTTAAGTCACAGTAATTAATCTCTCTCGCAAATTTTATATCATGCCTGATCTGCAGGCGTTTAAACCAGCAGTATGAGATGGTGATATGAATCTTCAGTGTCAAGCAGAGGTAACAGTGACAGCAAGGTGCCTGAAATTACTGACCACATTTTTGTGGCAACAAAAATACTTGCTGGTTACCAGTTTCAACCCCATTTCACACCATCCTTGCAAGTGGCTAGACCTTGTTCCAGGAAGAACTTAATTATTTATTTACTTATTATTTAGATAACTTACGGTCAAGGTTTTAATGTTAAGATACAATTAACTTATTCCTTGAAGTCAATTTGCAGTTAAGGATTAAAAAAACACTGGCCTTGGTTACTAGACATAGAAAAAAATTGTGTGTTATCAACAATACTATCCCTTTGTCTTTAGTTATTATCAACCTTATATGAACAATTAATTAAAACACAGTTTGAAATGGCATAACAGAATGAATGACCACCTGCTTGGTAGAGTTGGTTGTGCAATTCTGTTTTTCATCCACTAAGATACCAATTTGCATTATTCTTCCATTAACATCCCAGCCTTCCAAATGACTTCCCAGTAAACAATTTTAGCAGTTCTTGATTCCTGCAAGTGCTACATGATCTGCATGATGTATCCTTCTCAGTTTGGAGGCCAAATTTACTTGCCCTCCAGTGTACAAATATTCTTTCCTGAATACCACCATTTTCATATCTCCATACACGGAGGAAGTCCGGACACTTATGACCACGTCAGTGTTCCTGATAACAATAACCAATGAAGAGGACAAATTATGAAGCTCCACATTATGTAACTTTCTCCACTGTCCTGTTTTCGCCTCCTTCTTAGGTCCAGATATTCTTCACAGATCTCGCTTATCAAAACACTTACATAACAATCGACTAAAATACAGGATTTCAGTAGCTGATCAATGAAGAGTCTAAAGTCATCTATGTGACTGATTAGCAGGTTAAATGGCAACAACTTATAAGGCTGAGTGCAGTGAATGTAATTGAAGTTAATGTGCTAAACTTGGTAGACGTGAATGTGACAACAAGAAATGTTGGTGAGTGGACTAGTTTTGCTGTTTGTGGTCACCCACATCGTTAATGACTGTGAAGGTCGACACAATGCAAAAACTGAGTCTAGACTTTCCACTGTGGATGAGCTGCGATTGGAATTATTAGACTTAGTTCATGACTTGTGGAAAGATGTAACAGACCCTCGATGGGTAGCATTAGCAAATGACACACTTGGCGGAGCAGACGTAGAGCTGCTTCGTGCTTTCCAGACACTGGGAGACACTCTGGAAAGCAGACAGCCAGCAGGTGTGGCAAAAGCAGGGGCTGAACTGGCGTCTCTCTGGCAGTGGGCAAGGGCAGAGGCTGAACTTAAAGGAATTGATGCCCTACACAGTTCATTCAGAAGGTTCCAGCAGCAACAGACTCGGGGAGACAGACTTCCAGCTCCTCAGAGAGCATGGACAGATCTCACAGAAACTATACTGCAGGACCCAACATCTTCTATACCACAAGCTCTGTCAAGATTGAATGAGATCATTGAAAACAAAAAGGGGGGAGAAGGAGACCTATTTCAACAAGCTCTGAAGGTAAAAGAATGAAATACTTTGCTAATGTACAACATTCAAAGATGCAAAAATGCTTGTATGGCAGTTTATGAATTTCATTTTCATAAAAACAATCGGCATTTTACACACCACTTCATTGTACATCATCAGTACTTCAAGCCAGTTCATTCAGATACAACCAAAATGTACCACACCTTTAAACTTTGTCATAGCTTATAACCATTAAAATTCCAAATTGCATGTTTTAATAATTTCAGCAAGGCACCAATACCAGATTATGGAAGTCTCTAAATAAGACTACAGTTTTTTAAGTAGTTCATTTTAACTGTAATCATAAGACTTTTGCATGATAACAGATTGAGATTTTCAGGGTTGCCACATCAAAGAAGATGCATGGGCATGTGGCTCATATGAGGGAAACAAGGAGGCTATTCAAAACTTTGGTGCTCTAACAATTTGAATATGACCACTTGGCATACCAGGAAGATAAAGTGACAATAATTTGCAAATGGCTCTTAAGGTTATAAATGGGTTGAATTGGTGTAGGACACATGACTATTGCTGACGTTTAGTGTTTACAACACTGAACCTTTGGGTTCCTTTGCTAACAAGTGACATTTGTTAAATACAAGGAGAAATAAAGAGTATCTGATGACATTTCATATATGAAATGCTACATCTCATGTTGCAGTTGCGTTACCGTTTTCACCGGTTGAAATATTGAGAATTTTCATGCTTAAAATGAGCTTCCTTAACGGCTTGTAATGACTGAAATTGTTTCATGGTTGTCATATCAGGTACAATGCATTAGTAGGCAAATATAATGCGCAATTTACTGTTCAAAATATTTGTAGGAAAAAAACATGTATCACATTTCGACAAATACAGCCTTACCCCTTTACAGAAGACTGCCAAGTGTATGTGCCATTTCATGTAACATTATGAAGCTCTGCATTTCTCCTACACAGTGCATTTGTGTGTTACATATGATTTGCATAACCATCACCGTTTATCTGTATAGGACAAACCAGCTGGCATTTGTAATGTGAACATGGTTTTGTAACAGCCAGGAACTGAGTACGTGAATATTTTTCATATAAATTTTAAGTTTCAAATTGTTAAGCTCATGTTTTAGTCATATGGCCTACCAAGCCCACATTTGTTAAAGTTATAAAAGCTACACTATTTCTGCCTTGACTTGGGAAATCCATTTGTTAATAAATGCATGCATTACTTTTGCAGGAATCACGGTCCAACATGTGCAATCTACAGCAGTCACCACAGCAACTCCTTTACAATCTGTATAACTCAGTGGCTATCATAGAACTGAAAGGATATGCCATGACGCAGTTCTCATGGATGCTACTACGTCTCTATAACAAAGGTATGCATGTAAACAACTTCCCACTTACACTATACTGAGGCCAGGGCAGGAAGCCCAATGGATCAATCCCTCCCCAATACGTCTCCCTCCAGTTGTTATGAATTCCCCTTGTGCCATTCCCTTCACAAAATTTTGGTGCAATAAATTTATAAATGGCGACAGACACTTTGGTCTGGTTAACTTAGGCCACAGGGAATTGGGGACAAACAGAAAAGTAAGTACAGTGGAAAGAATCAAGAGCTGTTGTTCACGCTATTCATCAGATTCTTTTTTCAGTAAAACCATCTACATGAACTGTGTTGCTTAGGTGGTTCATGGGTTAGAAAGAAAGAAGGAAAGACAGATTAAAGCCTCTCTTGGACTCCTCCTCCTCTTCATCATCATCATCATCATCATCATCACCACAATGTTTCAGCATAATATGAAATGGCATATATATTTCCATGTAGAATCTTGTGAGAAATTCTAAGTGGAAGGTATTTCACACAGTTTTCTTTTAGTTGTGGGAGTGGGTTCAAACCAAATCCCTTGGTTCTATGACCTCACATGTGTCCATAGTGTACCAGATCCTGGTGACAGATGAGTATGGAGCATTGGTGAAAAGACAACTTGGGGAAAAGATCTGTCCCCGTGCCACTTTGTACACTACAAATTCCATACATCCTATTCTGGCTTTCAACTCAGATCCCCATGATGAGAACAATTTCCATGTACTATGAAATAAGCAACAGAACACTTGAATTTCAGGTTCGCTCAGAAGAAAGATGGGGAAAAAAATTAACACGGTCTCACAAATAACATTGTGTCAACAGTCAGAGACAAAATGCAGAATCAAGGTTAGATACTAGGGAAGGGTATCATGACAGTGGATGTCTGTGTTGATGTATATGGGGTTTAGCTGGCTCATAACAGAATCCAATGTCAAGCTTTTGTGATGACCTGGGATTCCATCACAGGCAATTTCTTATCAGCTTCGTACTCATCAGCTGTGTAAGTTACAGTGCTGAATTAGGGTCAAAACAACCCGTACTTAAAAATTTGTGTAATGCAGCCACAAGACTACTGATTCTTATTTTAAAAAAGTAGTAAATTAACCCTTTAAAGGACAGTGGTTACTATATGCACCTTTGCTTTCATATTAACCTTTATCATCCTACATGACCATGTGCTGGTCTGAAAAGAGTACTGGGAAATGGCTTAGCATTTCATATGCTGATTTCAGTGTGGAAAGTAGTATGTCCACACTAAGTGAGAAATTCTCCTGCCAGCATGAGATACACTTGGCCTTTTAAGCCATAAGGGTTAAGAACTCTGTCATATAGCCATAGAATGTATCAATGTGTTTTGTACGATGTTCACAAAACTGGTTAATTGTAAGGGAGACTTTTCTGTGAGATAGGAAAGAATTTTTAAATGTTACTTAGATGAAGTTCATGCTTCAGACAGAAGAACAAGTGCCAGCTTATTAAGGGACCACATTAACTTAACAAGTCACAGGTCTTTGACTTCAAGTGTCAGAGTGGGAAAAAATGCTATTTATAATCACACTGACGCACGACAGTACGCAACACAGCAAAAATGTAAAAGCTATTAAAATGTGAAGTTTATTAAATTTCGCAACTGCAAAATAGTGATCTGAATGTCACTGGATAAAAAATTTCTCCTTATGTCATGTTACATATATATTTCTAATAATGTGAGATGATACACTGGACTTGGTATTTCAGTACATCACTGAACAGAGAGTGCTGCTCTTTTGTTTCCACTTGATTCCTTTAATGACGAGCGTTTCATGATGAACGTATCTCATTCTAACCAATAAAATTTACCCCGTTTCTAAAACACTGCAATTTAATTATGCTGTTTCAAGTGAAGAGGCTTTATACTGTCACAGAAAATGGGAAGACAATCATAAATGATTAGCAAGCAAGGATTTTGAAGGATGTGGTCATAGTCTTTCCATGGTAATAACTCTAGATAATTTATCAACACTGTTTCAAATCCAAATCTGCCAATCACTGAATAGTGAGTAGGTAACAACTTAGAAACAGGTGGGCTCTATCATAGCCTTCACTGGAGTAAGGCAGGAAGACCATCCAGATGTTGGTTAGGACAGCGAGTAAGCCAGCCATGATACAATCCACAGTACAAAATCAAAGACCCCTTTTTCTACAGCTATATCAGATTAAGAAATATCTGAATAGCTACAATAAAAAAATTATTTACAGGCAATTTCACCCTGGAGGCTGAGCTGATGCGAGAACGGTACCAAGAAAGAACAGTACAGAAGGCTGCAGCTGTCAGGGAGGCAATGAGAACTGCAGAACGGGACATGTGGAGGTGTGATCCACGAGAACACAGAGAGGGGGAAACATATGTGGAGCTGACACAACTTCTACAGGGACAAATTCAGAATGAGGTGGACATGAACAGTGAGTCCACCTGCAGGGAGAACTGTGCGTACTATAGTTATGCCAAGAGCCATGGTTGCTATCACAGTCAGGTCTGTGCCAAACTTCCACGCTGCAATGGCAAGCTTATCGACTGCCGGTACATAGACTCTGATATGTGGGTGTGCCAAGCGGTGAGTTACCTAGAGTCTGACTTAAGTGTAATAGTGGTTTTGCTGACAGAAGTTGAAATATTATATAGGATCAAATTTACTGTCAACCAGATACACTGAACTATCAGTTTCTCCGCAGAATTCAATGAAATTCTTGAATGGTCTAAATGAAGAAAGAACTATACCATGGATCTTAATACCAACCTCAGATGTGAGGTACCCACAGCAGCGACATGAATAAGTATGGTCTTCTGCGATGTGACTCAGTGTGGTCTGGTAGATAGGTACAGATGTTTCAAAAGTTGAACAAAACGTTCCTCTGAAACACTGGCCCCATCTACCAAGCTAACATGCTGGAAGTCCATAATCTTCATAGTAATCATTTTCTAAATGTAACTGGGAATTTATTTCAACCTTACACAACACAGCACGCCCTGTGCATTATTCTAGTTCTTAAGATTACTATTTCAGTGAATAAGTGGTATATTACTAGAAGAAAGTCAGCGTAAGTCGTCCATGTGGAGATACAGTTGCCATCCTTAAAAAATGACGGGTTGTAATAGTTAACTCTAGTGGTGGTAAAACAACGAGTTTAAGAAATTAAAGTTCTTTCATATAACTGCAAATGAATTCGGCTTGAGGATTTGAATCATATCTGAAATCTGTAATGCTATACATGCACACCACTGTAAGCAGCCATGTAAAGTTGGCAAAAGTATGGAGTCAGTTTTGTATCTTTGCGTATGCTGTGGTAGGTGGATGGCTGACGACAGGAAACAACAATTATATATATATATATATATATATATATATATATATACACACACATATACAGGGTGTCCCAGGAGGAATGTGCCAGACTTCGGGAGGGTGTTCCTTATGTTAAAGTATACCGATATAACCCAAAACACCTATGTCAAAAGTTGAACGGTTACGGAGATA
>Ga0131853_10021928_pt1 | contig 11577 bp, 6 predicted proteins | sample TergutLab28metaG_FD_92764 | JGI IMG/M metagenome (GOLD analysis project Ga0131853, IMG submission 92764) | Labiotermes labralis P1 segment gut microbial communities from Petit-Saut dam, French Guiana - Lab288 P1 (version 2) (version 2) | ecosystem: Host-associated > Arthropoda: Insects >...
AAAAAAATTGTAGGAAGAGGGGGGACGGTGGGGGGGGAGGGGGGTGGTTGGGTGGGGGGTGTGGGTGTGGGGGGGGGGGTGTTGGGGTGGGGGGGGGGGGGGGGGGGGGGTGTGGGTGTGTGTGTGCTGTGTGTGTGTGTGGGTGTGGGTGTGGATGGACGCACGCATATTTCTGAACACATCCGCATAATTTCAATATTCAGTACTTCCAAACACAGCATATCTCAGGCAGACCCGGTGAAGCGAAGCAGCGATGCAGTTGAGATTAGGCCTAATGTAGAGGCGCAAGTAGGGTCTTTTCTGGGGCAGAGGAAGTTCGGACTCTGGAGGGCCCCTTCACTCTTCACTCAGTCCGAACTATGTACTGTATACACACGTACTTGTTTACGTACCGAGTGCTGTATCTGCTTCACTGCAGCAGAGTCAGAGCAACTCAGTGAACGTAATGACTGCCCTACGGGTTGGACGTTCTAAGAATCGTGGTCAAGTGGTTGTGTTTGGTATGGTGGGGCGGTCTGTGAAAGTAGGGGTTATGATCGTGTGAGAGGAAACCCAAACTCTGAAGCTGCGCCGAAGGTCCAGAAACGAACATTGCAATGGTGGCTTCAGATTGGCCCCTTAAAAATTCAACGAACAGTTCAGCATACCTCAAAGAATGTTCTGTAATATCCAGACGCAGCGAACATTATTCCTGTACTTTATGTCGCTCATGCCTTGCATATTCTTACATTCACTATATCAATTAACAAATGCACCCAGTCACGTACAATAAAACGCAAATCATAAAATACAGTTCATGACAAGTATGAAACTCCTACATGTATCGGCATCGGAGTACCATCCTTAGGGATTTTTTTTTGAGAACTAAGGGGTACAGGTTCGACACCACAATCGGCTTATGTTACTTTGTTCTAGCAGACTCCATGAGGATGGCACTTCGGTGTCGAAACGTGTAGGAGTTTTGACGTTTTGCTGACCGTGCATCTCAGTATATTTATCTCAGTATTTAACCAGCTTTATGTACAAAATTTGTTTCACAATAAGTTTTATTTCATGCCTCTACATGTTTCGAGCACATGTGCTCATCATCAGGAGGTCAAAAGTGCATTCCACAGCCTCTGGTATCATCACACCTATAGGGTGATACCAGAGGCTGTGGAATGCAATTTTGACCTCCTGATGATGAGCACATGTGCTCGAAACATGTAGAGGCATGAAATAAAACTTATTGTGAAACAAATTTTGTGCATCAAGTTGGTTAAATACTGAGATAAATAAGTGTAGGAGTTTGACACAGTTATTAATTGTACCATGTAATTTGTATTTTATTGCATTCTGTTGAGCACATTTGTTGGTTGATACAGTGTGTTGTTACTGTACATTGAGTATCTCGGCTTCCATTGTTTTCCCCCTTACTTCCCGCTGCATAAAAATCGTTAATTTGAAATTTATTACCTTGTTTTCGACGTCGTAAGTGTGGAAGTGATGTCACCGAACAGTTAAATATGCTTGGTACTTTGTTATGACTGTCAGAAGCTTTGTCCTGTATTTGTCGTCACTTTCAAATATGCCACTTTCTGATTGCCGTTGGTACGTCTTATATCGAAGTGGCACACAAGACCTCCCAGTGACGTCAAGGTAGCATTCATGAGGACGGTCCCATAACTTACCCCGTCTCATAACCTCTCTATGAAATATCACGTAGACCCCCTCCCAGCTCTGGATTCGTGGTCATAAAGTGGGTGAAACGTGACCACAAAATTCGGTCCTCTTTCACTCCCCTTGCTGCACCCTGGGTCGTTCCGACAGCACCCGTTAACCTACGAGCCGATGCTGTAATGTGCCTTATGGCTCGACTTAGATGGCCCCGTTTTCCTCCCAGCCACTCCACCGAAGCGCCTTTCGAGTCTTGGACTCTGTGCACTGAAATAGATGCTGGCGTCCTCGTGAATATTATGATAGTCGTCGAGCGGTAACTGCATGCTTCCTGCTGCAGATTGCTGAGTCCACCATCTTCAGAGAGCCGAGGGTGTCCGTGGCGGCGGGAATAGAGGCGATAATGAAACGTCCGAACAAAATTTGGGAAGAAAAGAAAGTGAGACAGTATGAAGCGGACTTCGACCTTCATCCTGTGCTTGGTATAATGAATTTTTTGTATAACTCGACAAAAAAAGGCTACTGTTTTGTTTGTTAATTCAGGTCACACTGACAAGTTTCTTTTGTAGATGTCCGAATACTTCAGAATTGGTTATGAGAAGCACACAATTAAGTTGGTGCTACATTGAATGTAATTTGATGTGGCTACAAACTTAGTTAATATCTAGCACGACGTAAAACATACTGGGAACCAAATCTGCATGTTAATACATCGCTCAAGAATTAATCGAATACCGTCTTTTAGATATTTCCCACAAAATTAATCCCTGTGAATTTTATTCGCCCTAGCTGTAAGGTTGAAAAGGGGCTTACAAGAAGAGCAAACATTAGATTGCAAACGTACTCCGGGTAAGACGCACGCACGCGCACACACACGCAGATAAATGTGTGTGTGTATGTATGTACACGCCTTACTCTTGTTTAATTACGAAATAATTTCTTTAAGAATTACATGTATATAGCCGAATTATTGAGTTTAATTTTAATGGTATTTATCCCGATGTGTTTTTCTATACATATAAAGTACAGCGTATCGGTCAAGAACACAACAGTTTTATTACATAAAACTGTTTTTTGGGGGTTGTTTGACCGTGCATCTTCCTCATGAAATAATGTGAAATGCCAACTTGATGCAACTAGGTAATTTTATTGATGTGTTCTTAGCTCTACATGTTTCGGGTACATACGCCCATCATCAGGAGCATTAGATGTTGAGTTGCAGTATATGGTTTTCTGCACCGAGTTTTTGAATGGATGATGGTCTTGAGAGCCGCTGCGTAGGTCGTGTGTATGGTCCGGATGGCGCACGGCACCAGCCGCACTGTAAACACGACCCACGCAGCGGCTCTCAAGACCACCACCCACCCAAAAACTCGGTGCAGAAAACCATATGCTGCAACTCAACTTCTAATGCTCCTGATGATGGGCGTATGTACCCGAAACATGACGACCTAAGAACACATCAATAAAATTACCTAGTTGCATCAATTTGGCATTTCACTTTATTTCAAGTTGTGTTTTTGACTAATACGTTGCACTTTATGTGTACAAATAATTGAGACTTGTGTTCGGTATTTTTGTAGCAGCTTTTCTTTTGTTACGACTAGGAAACAGTTTTATGTGGCCAACATTTAAAAAAATTAAAATTCATGTACACTAAACTACCGATCCTGCTTTTATAGACGCAAAACACACGAATATTTCCATTCCAAAAAGTACACATGACCGTCGCAGTCGCCCGTGTCACAGACGTAAGTCGAAGCCGTGATGCAATGCAACACGGCAGTCGTGCTGGCGTCGTGCGTCGTGCGTCTTTGTCTTCACGAAGAAAGATAATTGTATCTGGGAAATAGTACGTCCAAATCACGTGATTCAATACTAGTCTTGCCTGCTTTCAATACACGGTATCATTGACACACTCATTTCTCCTGAGACATCCCGTTGTAATGTACGCTGTGTCTCTTACATCAGTTTAAAGCTTTTCTATGTAAGGTACATAAGAGAAAATTGTATTTTTACTGGATCATTGTTCGAGCCTTTCATTTATTTTATTTTATCGTTAGTATTATCAATGTACTTTACTGTTTTTCGACAATAAATTTGTGAACATTACCATCTTTGTTACATGGAAAAGTCTAAGCAACCCCTGTACAGGTCTGGATAGGCCCTAAGTGTTCCACAAGGTTGAGGCTCCCAAATTTCATGACATGAAGGTGGCAATGCTTGCAGCCCTACGCACCGGCCGCCTTTACCTCGCAGGAAGTATTCCTGGTACTCACTTCTGTTTGAGGCCGAGTCGACCCCAGGCCTATAGTGCGGCCGGAAGGATTATGGGAACGAAAAATTTCAATGACACCATCGGGAATTGAACCCGCAACTGTTGTAAGGTATACACTACAAGGAAAACTGAAAATTCCGTTATTGTACCCCAAGGCAGGTTTAAGCACCTCCATGTTCATTTCAGTTGTTAGATATATTTCTCAGTAGTAGCTGACAGCGTACCAAATATATTGCTATTGCGCGCCTTTGTTTATGTTACGTAGAGGCGTTTAGAATTGCTAAATCATCACTGATAGTTAAAGATGCCGTACATTATCGAAGTTGATGAAGCATCGCCCCAGCCAAGTTAACTGAATATAGAACAAAATTACTCAAAATGTTCCGCGTGGTTCGCAAAAGCTTGCAACCAGATTCTCCACATTTTGATTACTGTAGCTGGAGCGAGAGATTAGTATAGAACTTTGTTTTTGAAGTAGTTAGTATGGGGCATTGTTTTTAAAGAATTTGCGAGTAATTTACATTGTTGTTTCAGAAATATATCTTTCCCGTTAGCTACGAACTTGTGTGTATTTGGTTGTTTAACAACCCTATGCAAGATTATGGCCCCACACGTAGCACATATCAGTTCAGATGACTTCCTGAAAGTCTTTCTGCTTCCCATTTTCTTTTTACTTACCTTGTGTTGTCAGTGAGACGCTGCACTGTCTAAAAATTTCACACAGTGCACCTACCGAGTGGGCTTAGATTCATTGCAAATGCGTGCTGTTGTTGCGTGATTCATTGCGGGCATTTCCCGGCATGTCAGAACAAACAGTACCCTAGTACAGCCTTGACTGCTTGTCACAACTAAGAGTTTCAGTGTTTGTATAACGCCGTTCCGCTTTCTTCGGTCGTTTTGCCCAGTGCACAAACCGAAATATTTCCTCTGTTTCGTACTGCTATAATTGAAGTCTTTGTTCTTATATGCCACGTTGACACATAATATTTCTTTAAAATTATGTGGGTTTCAACGACTTATCGATTCGTGAATAGTTTCCGACGTTTCGCAGGAACTTGCTTCCTGTCCGTTTCGGATATAAACCCTCTCGTAGAGACCGCCGTTTGATTGCTTATAACTTGAATATGGAGGCGAAACGTACCTCCAAAACGTCTGTAACTATTAAACAATCAACATGCAGTTATGACCCCGAAGACCCCGAATCGCCAACACATTTTAGGCGCATTCGAAGAACTGCGAAAAGCAACTATTAGCTCTGTCATGTCTGTCTCTCTGTCCGTCCGTCCGTCCGTCCGTCTGTGCGCCCGCCCACATGGAACAACAGGACTCTCACTGGACAGATTTTCATGAAATTTGGTATTTGAGAGTTTTTTTTCGAACTTCTGACAGGAAAATTTGCACTTTTCATTAAACTCCGACAAGAATAGCGGGTACTTTACATGAAGACCAATGGACATATTTGAACATATCTCGCTCAGTTCTTCTTAGAATGAGAAATGTTTCAGACAAAAGTTGTAGAGAAAATCAAAACACACATCTTGTGCTCAGTCACTGTACCCCGAAAGTCGTGCCGTTTATGAGATAATGAGATAACGTGGAGAAATATGGTTGATACAGACAGGCCACAGATGACAGTAAACTACGGTACCGAAAGGATACGATTTGCTTGTCGGGTGACTAAGGCAAGAATGTAGACAAGGCTTGATATTACGTTGTACGTACGTTGTCTTTTGTTGCTGTAACGTTGATAGGCCTATGTTTGTCCCGATTTCCTTTTTCCCTCGTTCGCATCACTTTCTAACTAAAAATATTTGCTCTCTATATCTGATCGCGGGTTTTGACTCGCAAACAGTATCTATGGCAAAGAGTCTGCCATCATTGAACCCCCCACCCACTCTTCATCTTTCCCTACTCTCGCGTTCCACTTCATTGAAATTTTCTACATCGCCTAGCGGATGAAAGAACAGTATAAAGTATAGAAAAAGATCGTGGCGTGTAATAAATACGGCTTGAAGAAACTGCAGAAGTGGACACAAATAAATAACACACGATAAATATCACTAAGAACGTGATGTTATAATGTCATAGCTGCACGTTCTTCATCCGTCTTTCTGCTTCTGCCGCACTGTCATGAAAAGGCTTGCAATCTTCTCCATGGTCTCTGTGTTCGTACATTTTGGTCCTGTCTTTGTTCTCTGCTCCTTTTTATATTTACCGGAGCTTTCTTACCTGCGCCAGTTACGTACGTAGAATCAAACAGGAAAATAGTTATAAGTAATTAGTTGGTGGGGATGTGGAAGGAGTTTGACGTGGTGCGCTGATGTGTCGTCCACATTTATGTGTTATTGCCATTTGGTTGCTTATGTTATTATCTCATCAATAGGTATTTCTAGAATTTGTATTAAACTACAGGGTCCTTATATTATCTAACAAATGTCGCTTGTCACTTCCTGCGCATATGGGTGGTCAGCTGAGTGGACTTCGAAATCGGCGAGCCTACAGGAAATTACACATTATATTAATGAGATAAATTGAGGATCTGTAATTCATTTTTTGTACCCTAAATATATAGTAACTTCTATACAGTTTCCATGCCAACTGAAAGCAGCTGATTAGTTATTTTTATGTATATACCATGCATCTTGTATATAGTTTTATTTTAACCAACAACGCAGAGTATATATGTACTATTTTTAAAATGTTTGTATAATAATCACTCCTACTTGTGTCAATGCACTTGTATCATCTTTAGGGAATTTCAGAGTTGTACATCGCTAACGTTACGCAGTCAATATAAACATTGTTAAAATAATATATATATATATATATTGTGCATTATTGGTTGAAATAAGAACTATATGCAAGATGTTCGGTACATACATAAAAATAGCTGAGACGCAACAAGCAAAACTACATAACATCTATAAAAACACTAAGCTCAAGTTACTGAAAGCAAACGCGGCCATACGGTACAACACAATATGCAGAGCCAAACTACGTAACTTCAGCGATGTACAACTTTGGAACTCCCTGCGTATGATACACATGTATCGAAACATGTAGGAATGATTATAATATAAATATTGTTAAAATAAAAATATGTACATTGTGCATTGTTGGTTGTAATAAAAACTCTCAGCTGGTTAGGTTACCGTCATTTTCGTCTTTGTTACTGTCAGCTAAGACTCAAATCCCTCCAGTGGCATTTGGGGTTTTCTACTCATTGTCACGTTCAGAATGGCTGTGGAGCCTCGTGTTTGATGAGTTTGCTGAAGTGGCCGATGTAGCTAAATGCGGCTAAATGTGAAATGTCTTTGTGTCTGTCATAGAGATGCGTGTCAACATGTACTGCAAATTCAGTGTTGAATTTTACAGGATATTTAAATTGAATATAATTGTACCCCCCCCCACCCCGGGCCTCTCCTTTTTTTTTTAACAAAAATCAGTCCGCATGTAGTCCCTTTTAAAGAAGTGGCATCGCTCATAAATAGGCGTTTAACAGCAGGAATTATGACTGCAATTTGAGTTTGTGCAGCTGTTTATGTCAACAAAATCTGTCAGTGCAAACATATTCCAGTACCTGTTGTATAAATTATATCGTATTTCTCACACTGTTGAGCTAAATATACGAATAGATATTTAGCAGAGTTTAAGGTCTTCACTATTTACAATTTTGCATTTGAACTGAGTGTATAGTTACACCATGCCCTGTTCCCAAATTACCTGGCCTTTCAAATTGAGTTTTATTACAGCGTGTCGACGTCCGTAGCATTTATCAAATGGATATGCCGGAAAGTGTGTAGGTGTTCATTTGTTTACAGGGTTGCTAGAGGCGAACGCCATGCCAAATGGGAGGGGCGCGAACGGAATTAGGCTGTTTGCTGCTGCGGTTTGTGTGCTCTAATGAATGGTTCCAAATGCTGGAGCACATTTTGGTTTGGGCACATGTGACCAATAAAACTGTGTCCTCAGTTAATATTACACGGCTAAACACAGGGCACAAAAAAGTCCATTCCCCACCCCATCGCTAAATCAGAGCTTTTATACATTCAAACAGATTCCGGACATAAAATCTGTTTACACTTTCTTTTGCATGTGAAATTGATTATATTTTCATTTGCACAATTCTATCGATAAAGGTGTCTGGGCCCTTTCTGTTTGCTTGATTGTGCTGTCCATTCAGAACATAGGGCCGTAATGGGCGGTAACAGGATATTCTGACACAGTAATCAGATCCTCTGAAAAGACCCAATGCAGCAAAGGGTGCCACTGTTGATTGGCTTCATGCGTCGATAAATGTGCACGTGGACGTTTATTCGTAACTGATTATTTATGTTCCAATCATGTCAATGGCTTGACATGATTGGAACATAACCTCAAAATTTCGTAAGCACCATTCCCTTAATAGAGCTACTTATCTCTTGGTTTTGTTGGGTCGGTGAAATCTAAGATACGAATTGCATTGCATATAGCTAGAATGTGTGAATTATGATTGATTATAATTACACTTAATTTGATGCCCGGACACCTTTAACAAATGGCCGGTTTAGAAACCCAGAAGATGGAGGGCAGTATTAACGTATCGTTATGTAAAAGGTTATTCGAAATGGTTGTCGGGGTTTTAAAAACTGCCACCTCGTTCTCCAGATGCAACCCCATGTGATTTCTTTATGAGGTTACGTCAAGGATCAAGTTTATGTTCCTCCTCTTTCCGCAAGTACGAGTCAGAACCGCCATTGAAATCATCACCGCTGACATGCTACATACAGTTTGGAACGAACTCGATTATGGTGTTAATGTTTGTAGAATCACAAAAGGTGCACATATAGAGCACCTGTAAGGTATGTAACAAAACTGATTGTAATTGCTGATCCAGGGATATTTATAAGAATAATAGATCTTATCTATGTACAGTTAACAGTATAGCGGGTATAGCTACCTAATAATAGAAGAAAAAGATATTAAATATTCAGCGCTTATATTAATATAATCGCCAACCTATGGCGTTCTATTAAATAAAAAATACATATACTCCTATTTCAAGTGCATTGTGTATGGCAAGTTGTTAAAACTCTGACAGTCATTACGAATAACCCTGTATATCTCAAGGAAACTAGCTGGCGAGTGTGGGAGGTGCGTGGAACTGTCGTGTTGACAGCTTGAAAAGGTATATGTGGCGTTGAACCGTCGGATTCAACTATTGGATACTTTATTTATTGGAAAAATGAATAATCCCCACAACTTATTTAGTTGTGGTGTTCTACTGGTTGGATTTGAATGTGCAAGGCAAATTTCTTGTGATATTTTTAGAAATGTTTATAACCTCATAGCTGTGTATTGTTGACGGGTTGTTGAACCTGCAGGTAAGTTCATAGGGAGGGAATTTCGAGATGGGCTGAGTAACTATTAGCTATTCAAGAATGGCGCTGTTGCACGGTGGTACCCTCGACAGCTCAGTGAGCCAACATCAAGAAGTTATTGAATGATTTGCGGTGACCTTTGTTTTGTCGGATTTGTCACAAAAAATATTAGAAAATTTAAACACTGATTTGATTTACTGCGGTTCTACTTCATTCCATTTCTTTGATGGTCGTTTTCTTGTTATTGCTGCCTGAGGAAGTATTTCAGTGGCATGGTAACGTCCTGTCGCATGACCTGAATCCCGAGTGTGAAGAAAGCGCTGTGCTTCCTAGGTTATTAGGGAGACGGACACATCCATACACAGAGAATGTTGTTGTATCGTCGGGCACGTGGCATCGTCGATCGCTCTGCAACGTCGATTTAGTCCGCTGTACAGAGAGGAGGCCAGAGATTATACTTTCTCTTCAATTATTACCGTACTAATCACAATAACAATAATGTATTTAGTTCAGTTCTGAATGCAGTTAATGGAACTGTTCACCTCTTAACATTAATTAGTGTGTGGTGTGATTGATCTGAGCAGGCCAACAAGAATCAGTTTTTTTATTTGGTTTGTAATTTACGGTTTATTACTAATAGTTGTGAATAGGATCAGAAGATTACAGAAACAAACAGCAGTGTAATGTACCTGTTCTTCAATTCGTATTGCGGTTTATACCTTTGCCGAAGAGAGATATCGTCACTGATAATTATCAGTTATAATTGGAGTAAGCTATTTCGGAGCTTTTCAAATTCTTGGCGAGTTCGTTCTGTGATGTTCTGATCTGAGAGCCCCATAAGGACCTCGGTAGATATGACAAGGTCTCCTAAAAAAAATGTTTAAATTCGCGAAACCTGGCGGAAGTGATTTTTCTCCATGTGAAGCCAAATCGCCGGGAAGCTCTGGAGATTGGAGCCATTTCATCTACCTGACCCCATAGCCGCTGACACCAGTTAACAGAGGGCACGGGAAATGAAATGAGACTCTCTTCGACTATACGCAGTTCGACCGGTCTTCTGTGCGCGATAACTTTGGTATTTTGGCTTAGTTGATTCACGGTATAGGTTATGTAGTGCTGGACTGCAGGGCACGCCTCTAGTCACTGTGCCGCAACGCACATCACGCCAAATACACATTCTCCACTGTTACACTACCGGTCCTGCCCTTTTTTCACCGTATCTGCTACTTAGTCAGTTTGCGCTGCCTGGCCATGTTGCATTGCTGTTAACATTACTTAGCAGTGCAAATGCCTGGTAAAGTTGTCCTTTTTCCATGCAGATAATGGCAGCTCTGCTCGGAAGGACTGCACTGTCATTACTTTACTATGCCGTTCCCAACTCAGAGAAACGTTGCGGCAGCTAGAGTCCACGTGTAATTCGTTTACCCCTCTAAAGCTGCGTGGTTTCTATATGTACCACCAGTTTTAAAATTAAATGTCTGCATTTTGCAAGCATAGTGTATGTATCTGTTCTGTATGCTTGTCACGATAAAGAGCCTGCAATTTCTCTAGGCAGCAATCCCCAAATGGGTCTTTTTGTTGCAAACAGAACTTGCTGTGAGTGAAGAAAGAACTGAATGTTTTGTATACTCGTATAATGAAAATTAGTTTTAGTCTTCGAAGGAATAAATGGCCTTGCTCATAGTTTGACAGAGGCCGACTAGCTATGTAGCAAAAATGTGGTTATGCGACAAGGAACAGAACTGTTCGTTCAACGGAATGCTACGTATCAGACCTCACCTCTTGTGGTTCAGGCTAAATAACCATCGGCCATGTTGGAACAGCATGCGCTGTGGCTGTGCTGTGTGCTCCATCCCGACAGTCGATAGTAATCTCGAAGATAAAAGAAATAACAAGCGCCGTGTTTTATTATAATGGCATCCAATCGCGTGGTGATAGAAATAAAGCCAATACCCGAAAAGTTGATATGGAATAAACGCCTTCGGTCACAGCTAAGAATGTTTATTGTATACTGTTTAAAATTATAATACAAATAATATGCTAATAACAATATAATATGTATTATAATACATTATTTATATGATGTAATATTCTGGTCTTATATATATATAGTGTATAATATATAAAATATATAATATATAGTGTATAACATGTTGTAAGCAAGAGTTTCATATGTCTATGTATGTTTTGATCATTTTGTGTATATATATATATTTTGTGTGTGTGTGTGTGTGTGTGTGTGTGTGTGTGTGTGTGTGTGTGTGTGTGTGTGTGTGTGTGTGT
>Ga0131853_10021929_pt1 | contig 11577 bp, 10 predicted proteins | sample TergutLab28metaG_FD_92764 | JGI IMG/M metagenome (GOLD analysis project Ga0131853, IMG submission 92764) | Labiotermes labralis P1 segment gut microbial communities from Petit-Saut dam, French Guiana - Lab288 P1 (version 2) (version 2) | ecosystem: Host-associated > Arthropoda: Insects >...
CGCCTCATTCCACTTCACTTTGCTTCGTTCACTTCACTTCACTTTATTGCACTTCGCTACCCTCCACGTTAGATAACTTTTCACTTCACTAGACTCCGCTTTTCTACACTATTCGATGATTTCCAGCACACTTTACTTCCTTTTAATTCAACTCAATTATATCTTTCCTTACCCTCTTTTTAAAAGTGATAGTTCATAGGAACTGAAAACTGCTACACCGAATGCGTGATTTGAGGCTTCCGCCAAGGTGTAAACGAGACCTACACTGTGTCGGGATTTTACGCAGCGTAGAATGGTAGCTTCTTACAGACGTTTCGGGAGGACCTATCTTTCTTATCGTCAAGGGTCAAGAAGTCCAAGAAGAATGGTACCAGATGTTTACTTCAAGTCGATATTTTCCCAACTTAATATCTGATGCATTCTGGAATAAGTGAGAACATTTCCAAATATTTATACAGTTCATCTGCACGATGATCCGGTACGAGGTGGTGATAAAAATTAGGCAGTTTATACTTTCTTTTTCTTCCACGGTGATATTTTGTATTCGCGGGACAAGAACGTAATTTAAACTAGTTCAGGTGGAAGTTTGTGTTTGTAATTTGGTGACAAGTGAAGTGATCCGTGCCGACAATTTGTAAACCGGCGCATTCCTTCTGGTTTGGATAGAACGATGTAGAGTGTCTGTTATCTGAATCAGAATAATGATGGAAAGACGTGACTTGAAAGGAATTAACATTGAGGAGAGTTAGATGGAGAGGCTATTTATCATCGTCAGGCATCTGTTTTGCTGTAAGACTTGGTTGGTTTTGGTTGCTCAGTTGAATGAAAGTCGACTCATTCCAAAGTTTTTTTTTTGGTCCAACCTCAAAATTGATATTTATTAAGCCTCTGTCTGAAAGCATGCACCACATTCAGCACACGCAGTCTGTAACATCCGTTCCAGAAGTAATAATAACTGAACACGCCTGTAGGCGCTGTCGCATCTGCGTGAAGCGCTCGTTTATCCGTCCGTACGAACATTTGTAATAATTCGGGAACTAATTAAAGGGGGTTTCATAAAATTTAGCACTGAGGAATATCTCGAAAAGTCTCCGAGTTGTTTCTGTTTTAGTTGAAATCTGACAAAAATAACGGATACTTTGCTTGAAGATCAGTTTGCTTCTTTGCCCGAATTTACAGCGAAAGATGTTGCGAACGAAGGTTGTGAAAGAGGAGTAAACGCTGTATGTTTCCAAAATGTTTGCCCTCAGGTTTTAACGGGTTTCACAACAGTTGAAAGGAAGTGAAGCTGTGGTGACATTTAAATACAAAATGTTTTCCCAACATATCTATCTTCCCACTCAACAAAAGAGCCATCGTTGTGTTTGAACTGCTTTGAAAAGATGTCGGTTTTGTTCTTTTAATATAATGCTCTTTTACAATAGGACTTTGAAGTATATATTTTCTTTTAGTGTTTGTAAAGCAGTGAAGAACAGCGCTTTTATATTGACTGTTCGTTCAGTGTACTGTACAGTTCTGACTTTTCGCCAGTTTGAATAGGTGTCCGTTAAGAGTAAACAGTTTCATGTGGTTTTAGTATGTTTAGTGTCCTGTTGTGTTATATATAATAATATGCAATACTTTCACACCTTCAACACAACTTTATTATTATTGATAATAATTAATTATACCCCCTTAATAGCGACATGTTTCGACTAATTAAGTCGTCTTCGGGCTAAGTAAAAATATATCAAGATGGCGGTGTACGTTTAAACGTACAATACAGGCGCGTTCAAGAAATAATTTGTGCCGTGGAAAAGCAGTAAGTATTACATTGTCTGAGTGTGTGTCTATAACCTTAGGTGTCCAGCATACAAAGCGCATGAACCTTATTGTCGTCTGCGGCTTGTATGGTTTTACCATATTTTTCCATATTTTGAACAAACACTGTGTTTTGATATTCTCTACAACGTTTGTCTGAAACATTTCTAATGCTAAGAAGAGTTTAGGGAGAGATTATCATAAATGTACGTAGCATCTTCATGTAAAGTGCTCATTATTCTTGCAAGGTTTTAATGAAACTTGAATTTTCTGGACAGATATTCGCGAAAACCCAAATATCAAATTTCATGAAAATTCAGTAGGAACCGAGTCTTTTTTGCGGACGGACGGACGGACAGACGGAGGGACATGATGAAGCCGTTCGTAATTTTGTGAGCGCACCTAAGAATGTGTGGTTATATTTTTACATTATCCTTTAGCCTGAAGATGACAGTGTCGTCGAAACGTTTCGCTATAAGGCACTAATAATAATAATAATAATAATAATAATAATAATAATAATAATACAGAACTATCACCACCAACAAACCAGACATTATAATCCGTGATACTGAAAAGGGAGCATGTATGTTAACAGACGTTGCAATCTCAGGAGACAGAAATGTGATTAAAAAGGAAACCGAGAAGATTCTAAAATATAAAGACCTTACAATAGAAATACGGCTCATGTGGAATGTAAAAACAAAGGTGATACCAGTAATAATAGGGGCGACTGGGACTATTTCAAAGTCATTTAGAAAATCGTGAGCAACATACCAGGAACCATGAAGTCAAGGAACTACAGAAAACAGCCATATTGGGCACTGCACACGTACTTCGAAAAGTACTAATGTAAAAGTACAATAGACTCAACACTGGAACTAACAATATAAGCACCATGAATAGTAACAACAGAATAGCTGCAACACTGTATTCCCTAGGGACATAGTTTGTCTCAGGAATATGAGTATAAATACCCTGCATAAAGGAGATGATGATGGTTATGATGATGATGATGATAATAACAGCGTGTTGAATGTGTGAAAATACTGCTTATTAGATACATGTGTCTTTAATATTTGTTTACTGCGTGTGTAATGATTCATCGTAGTCTGATTATTTATTGATATTTCGCGTGATGTCAGCCATTTTTGTTGAATTAAATGTGGAAAGCCATTTGAAGTACTTGCATTCGCCAGTGTTACGTTTGAAATAGTTTTATATTGTTCAAAAGAGCGCGACATTTCGTGATATTCACGAATTCAAAATCTAGATTCAACAGCTGAGCGAAGGCGCGACAATTGTTTCAGTATTCATATTTATCCATTTTTATATGCTTTTCCAATTCCCAGGGCCTGCATTCATTTACCTAATAAAATTATTGTGGGAAGTGATAGTTTTTTTGTGTTACTTGTGTGAAAATTGTGTGTTGACGGTGAATGGTTGGTGATGGTTCTGTAAAGCGGTCAGTAAAAATTGACGCTTGTGTATAGCCACTACTACGCTAGGTTTTGCAAGTTTTTTGTCACAAGAGCTGTAGTTTATGTGTAACCTTAGTTAGACGTACGGACATCAGATCATTATTCACTTTACGGTCGGCAGTACAAGCCGGAAGGTCGCGGGTTCGATTCCCGGTGGTGTCATTGGAATTTTTCATAGACGTAATCCTTCCGGCAGCACTGTTGCCCTGATGTCGACTTGTCCTCTGACAGAAATGAGTACCAGCAATATTTTCTGAGTGTTAAATCAACTGAATGAATGTGTTCTAAGTAAGTCACGGGGTCTTTGCTGACAAATTAGGTGTAGTCGGATGTTAATTCAGGAAATTCCTCATTGTAAGGGACCTCGAATGGTTATTATTATCACAAAGGCCCACACCTTGAGCCAGTTTAATCCGGTTCACATCATCAGTCTTTATTTCCCAAACAACTATTTGTAATAATACTTTCCTAAGGTCATAACTGTTTTTCTAACTTTCTTATTGATGTGTCCCTTCAACAAGCCCCTCGGATTAACTTTGTTATAGCTTAGGGAGAAACTGTGAATAATTTCGTTTATACTTGTTTCTACGGTTCGTTGCTTTGGACAGTCTTCGTCGAAGATTCACTCCTTTTCGTGCCTAATTGTCTCAGCTCTTCAGTGGCAGACGCATTAAATTCCCCGGTGAGTTAGAGTGGAAAACGTAAGAACACGTTTTGTAAAACTATCATTCAGAACTTTATGTTATACCGAATGACTGTTGGACCTTCTGCACACTCGCGATGCTCGTACAGTTCGTATTTTTTTAAAACATTATGGGCCGTACTTGAAACAGTTCCTTCCCCATAACGACGTATCATTTATTAGACGGGGGGAAAGAACAGTTTTGGTACATTCTACTAAAGCAATTTAAAGGTCACTTTGCTAATGAGTCTCAGTGAACTTTTGCATCTGTTTTCCGTGCCCTTCGACGTATTTTTAAGAAACTCGATACACAACACTTCACGTTACACGAACACTAGTGTTAGAGCTGAATTCACCTGGGTTGTTCTAAAGGCCCAAAATACTGTGGAGGAGCCCAGTACCCCAGCCATTCAGCTACGCACAACTCGATTTATAAAGATCGTGTAGCCTGCCTTCCAAGCACAAAGACGTCGTGCGTCTACGAAACACACTTTTAAAGCTTCCCCAATGGTAGGTACGTTTACTCTTCCTTGTTGTTGATACAGGATTACTTGCATGTCACACAACTCACGTGCTGTCTAAGATCCAGTCCCCTTTTTTTGTGTCCCCATTTCTTGCGGATTTCATGTTTATGTAAGAGCTGCTATTTGTTACCCACATCTGTGTCTTTCTTATAATGCAACTTTCGTAACGGCGCCCCTATAATGCTGAACTGAGTGTCTATGTAAATATACACCCCATAAAGTCTGCAACGTTGTAAGAAATTAATAGGAACTCCACGTTTACTGTCAGATACCCCTGGCCTACCTGAGACAGCCCTTTTTTGTGTGTGTAGCGTGTAGAACCAGTGTTAGCGTTTGTCATACATTTTTGTGCGCAACGTACATAACCATTGTTCTTTTGTCTTACCTTCTTATCACTAATTACTACTTTAACACGCATGAAATGCAGAACATGTTCTGAGAAGTACTTAGAATGTCCCTGCTGATTAGAAATTGACTTGCAAGGCGTCGTCTTCTTTTAGGTTACGAGGAATTCCGTTGTAATAACATATCTAGTAGTAGGTGATGGGCTTGGCACTTTCGCCTCCCATTAAACACTGTTATTTGGTCTCAGTATAACCCGTAACTATTTTGAATGCATGTATTAGAAATTAGAATATTATAATTTTTATTTCTTTGAAAAGTCAAGGTTTTTAAAAAGTATGATAGAGGAGAACATGATTATTTACAGGTTAATTAAAGGAACCTATTTGTCATTTTGTTACGCTTGTAGAATATCTGCCTTCTGCCAGAATTTCAAGATATTAAAAAGATATAACGATTGTGATGATGATAATTATGACAATGGTTTTGGTTATAATTATGATGGTGACGACGACTTTCATTGCCACTATGATAATGGAAGGTTTAGTATTTTGTGTCTAGTCTCTTGAGACCGTGTGGTTCAGCCGCAAGGTTTTTGTGTTTGACTGTGACGAATTATAAGAAACAAATGGCTCGATAAATCCCCTAAAACTTCTGTGTTCTGATTATTGCGGAAATGAATGCGGAGATGGTGGGCAGATTTGCTTTAAGTTCATAAGTAACAGGCGAGGATATTCCACCAGTGAGATTTTAATTATGACTTATCTAATTCGTTTGCAGAGACGACATGCTGTTCCAAGGCGACAGGATCCTGTCGGAGCGCCTGCGAAAAGGTAAGCGCATGACTGAATTCTGTGACATCTTCACACTTAACACTGCAGTTACTCTTGGTCGGCCTGTCGATACTGGGGTAATTGCGCTGGGCCGGGGAACAGTAAACCTGCTTGGAAGATGGTGCACGTGGTACTTTAAACACCTCCTCCTCCTCCTCCTTCTTCGTCTTCTTCGGTCTTTCGTTGTTTTGGAAGGTGGTGCACGTGGTACTTTAAACACCTTCTTCTTCTTCTTCTCCTCCTCCTCCTCCTCCTCCTCCTCCTCCTTCTTCGGTTTTTCGTTGTTTTACTTTTTCTTTTCTGTTCTTTTTTTTTTTTTAAGATTTTTCTTCTTGATCTTGCCAATTATTTTTGATGTATTATTTATCGACGCTTTCCATTTCCGAGATTACATATCGTCGGTCATAGATGAGTGAGTATGGAGCATCGGCGGAATGTCGCTGGCACGAAGTACTCGGGGATAGACCTGCCCCGTTGCCACTTTGTCCACCACAATACTCACACGGACTGTTCTGGGACTGAACACGGGCCTTTGTGGTGAGAGGCCGGCAAATACCGCCTGAAGCATCTTGCTTATTAGTAAGGAAAGGCATAGGGGTGCTAGAGGTATGGCTGTACTTATTCTTAACCTTGACACTAGATGGAGGACAGTGGTCAGCTTCACTCCCCGGCCGCTTTTTTCCAGGGAATGAACAGATGTGCGCGTTGAATAGGAGACTGGGAGGGCGCCTGAGCCGGTCTGGACGTTTGGACACGTGTTGTTTTCATGTTATATATCCGTATTTGTGTCCGTTTTATTGTGTGTGTGTGTGTGTGTGTGTGTTCGTGCTTGCATGCACGCGACGAGATGAACTTTGAAACAGTTTTATGAGAACTAGCGTTCACGTCGTGTCACTGGAGGGCACCTCACCTTTCTTCTGTTCACTTTATTTCCATAATTAATATGGACATGTGGACAATGTAACCGTTTTAAGTGTGAGCGGTACTGGTGCCACTGGGACCCACGCAGGATTCGGAAAATTTGAGTGGTAACTGGTTTCAGAAAAAAAATGGACTACGGTTTTTGTGCGGCGTTTTTTAAGTAATGTAAAATGTTATAAACACGTAAGTTGAACCTGTTGAACCTATAACTTACAGCCTCACGTTTGTTACCAGTAATTAATTAATTAATTAACCATTGGTACTAGGTGTGTAAAATTTGAAGACCTAAATGTTCTGGGATATGGTATCAGGACTGCTTAGACCCTGAAAATATAGACTGCATACTCCTCTGAAACGTCGTTAACTTTTTACCGACTGATAAGACGTCATGTCCCAGAATAGTTCAATCTTCATTAAAACCACGGCGAGCACCTTGTATCTGGCATGTGAAATTTTATGTGGAAGCTGACTATAAATATTCTTGTCAATTAGTAGCCTATTAACCAGCATTTATTACATAGTAGTTGCACGTTTCGGCCTTAACTGGCCATCCCCAGGGAGAATGTTTTATGTGGATTATACGAACGCACTAAGATATATTTTAAGTATATTTTTAATGTGTTTAAAATAATTGTAAAGTACTGAATGCCTTCCTTTAGTATACAAGACGAGTCTGACTGTGGATATCCAGTTGAGGCCGGAACATGTTGAAGCTAAGCAGTAAATATGCTTTTGTTCTATATGTTGTGTACTTGTTGGTAACCGTGCTACTAATTAATTAAATAGGAATACACGGCAAGAAAGTAATGCCAGTGTTTGTGTATTATAGGTCTACTTATTTCGAAAAAGTAAGAACATGACGGAACGCGCGAAAATTTGACCTTTTTGGTTAACGTGTCCTTTCAAGTCTTCCCTGTTATTTAAGTCAGGGCTTGAACTCATAACGTCGCTCTTTTGAAAACGGCTGTTAGGTATGGCGCCTGATATGACAGAATTTAATTACTGCAATTTTCGCGCACGTTCTGTCGTAAGCTGAAATGCGGTACAATTTTATCAACTGCATCTTACCGAGGATAGCAAAAAACTACAGACCACAAGGCAGAAGAAATCAGGTTAGACATTTAAAGAGACTTCTAGACGTGTGAGACCGGAACGGGTCAACAAGTGACCGAACTGCACGTTAGCTAGATGATGATGATGATGATGATGAACTTGTGAACTACGCTGTTTCCCTCACGTCTGTCGGATTTTCAATAAAACTACATGGTGGAGGTGCAGTAAAACTTGAATTGTTTTCCAATTTTATGGTCAACGAACTGCATCGGTTTATTGGACCTACAGCAGGAGTTGGAATTGTGTTATGCTTTCCGGTTTAAGTAACACATGTTGGCTCAACGTGGAGATTAAATTGCCAAGTGGATTTATAAGTGTAACTTTACCGTACAAATGAAGTTCTATAAATGATGCAAGTTTTCAAGTGATCGTTTGTGTACGTCTGTAATAGAGTGCCGTATATTCGCCGGAAGGATCTGTTATCGATATAAGATTTTACGAAGTGTGCAGCATCGCAGTCACTGCTTTAAGCCTTTTCCCTTTAATTGGTAATGAAAAAGAGTCGTAGGCAAAGGTGTTATTCGTTTGTCTGTTTTCCCTCGTAATTTATAAAACAATTGGCCTGTTTTAATCACAGATATTGAGAATATAATGCCATGGAGCGTCTCTACACGCTCATCTATTTTCAATTCCCCTTCGTAAACAAATAGCAACACGGAGTTTCTGTGAGCTCGTGTGGTGGGAGATACAAATAATAAGTAACTGAGTTACAGTGCGTCTGTGAAATTTTTAGACAGTGCTGAAATTGCTTGGCTGTGCTGTAGGCAGTACTGAGTTTCATATTATCGTATACGTATTCTATGTTTACGTGTGGCGCAAGTGCTTGCGCGATACTACTTCTTCTTCGGTGGCGCTACAGCCCGGGGTGGGCCTTGGCCTCCTTTACAATACGCCTCCAGGCCTCTCGATCCCTTGCTCTGTCTCTCCTTTCGTTTATTCCCATCTTTCTCAGGTCCGTGGACACGTCATCCAGCCATCTCATTTTTGGACTTCCTCTTCGTCTTGTTGCATACAGCTTTCCGAACAACATCTTTTTTGGAATTGCGGTGTCTTGCATTCTTTGTATGTGACCAAGCCATCGTATTCTTTGGCATTTAATGAACCTGACAACGTTCTCCCCCTTAGTTATAGCTTCTAATTCACCGTTTGCTTGCGCGATACTATTCGTGTTTAAAGAAGTATCGCAGAGCCTATGCACTGACCACGCAAGGTATTCCCATGGACTGATCCCTTTTCGCAACTTTTCTCGAGTCGTTACGCCTCCCTTTGCAAGGTACTCTCCCGTATTCCGCTATGGTGCATGTCCATTTCTGTTCAGAGGACATTTGGCTCTTATCTTGATAAAGTTTGCTATACTCAGGTCACGGAGAGAAGTTCCATGGTAGGGATGCCGACGCTAGAGACTTCCTGTTCCGTTCCTGTTGTTCTGTCTCACTCCAACCCCATTTGGTTTGTCAGATAATCTGAAGCAGCCGTTCCTTAACCTTGGGTCCGCGGACCACTTGGGGGTCCGTGAACTTGGATGGGGGAAAAAATTGCAATTTTCTTTTCACTAACCACTAACTGAAATTTAGCTTCTCATTCAATATTAGTAATTTATGGCTTCTGGACTACAAAACTGTTTCTTAACTTCAATAAATCTCACTATCTAAAATTATTATAGCCTAAGAAAGGGAAACCAGAATACTTTTGCCATCGCAATGGAATGTGTTTTTTTTAAAAAACCCAAATTTAATTTCATCTTGCCTGTTTTTTAAATTGTCCTGTTGTTAATTTAACGGATTAATGAAGAAACACATATTTTACCATATTACGAAGTTATTTTTTAATATTTTGAAAACTTAATTTGAGCATAATTGGTCTCCTTTGTAATACAGTTTATAATGTTGAATGTAATACATAGTTATATATTCTGTATCTATGTATTTTATTTAATGTATATGAATACATTTTTTTTTCTAAGAAGGGTTCCGTAGGTTTCACTAGTCTGTCAAAAGGTTCCATGGCACAGAAGAGGTTCAGATTCTCTGGTCTAAATATTGTCGCATGATTATCATTATCAAGATTGGTGTGGATGGTTTGACTGGGCGTGTAGTGAGGGAGCGAAACATTTCGAGTTGGATGTAGAGGGTTCTGGAGTAGATAGGATAGCCATGACAGCCGTCGTTCCCAACATCTGTAGGATTCGTTTCCTGGCCCACGGTATGTGTGGGAGAAGTCGGGCGTGCGAATCGATGGTATTTGCCTAGCATGCAGACCTCCATGCAGATTCGTGGTGTGTGTGTGTGTGTGTGTGTTTATGTGTCATGTTGAAATTATTTTTAACTGGTGGTAAAATATTTGTATTGCTGTAGGCAGACGTGTCAGTAGTCGTACTGTCACCGTCGTTTCCTCTGTCCTTACTCGGCTCCATCAAGTCTCAGGCAGACCTTTAGTAACATTCAGGGCTGTACAACAGGTCAACATATTGTGACTTGTATTCTTCACAGTATAACAAATTAAAATCAGGTTTACTCGTTCATGCATGATGATAGTAAAAGCAAATTAAATTCAAGGAATATTTGTTACAGTTCACTTCTGAAACATATAATGACGTACTGAAATACCTCCCAATTATTATGTTTTAAATGGTTATGCTGAAGAGGGAACGTAGGTGAGGGTGTCTCACAATAAGATTCCGAGGAGGGTGTCCGAGTGTAAGAGGAGTGTAAGGACAGTAAACAATGAGTTAATTGATATGTTACTTAGATGAGATGGTTAGGACATGTAACTGGCCTTGAGGAGGTGAAAAATGCCTACAGAATTTGGCTATTAAACCTGAAGAGACAACTTAGTTGACAAAAGGGGGGGGTTTCATTAATAATATTAAAATGAATCCTGAAGGAAAATGATGTGTTGGGCGTGGACGGAATTCATGTGTCTCAGAAGAGTGGCTAGTGGGGCTTGTATGGACAGGTTAATGGACTGTCGAGTTTCGGAAAAGGCGGGATTATTCTTGACCACATCCTGAAGACCATCGGTTTCTGAAGAAAGATTCCGAGTTCCTTCGCGTAGCTTAGCATTTCCATGGGTTCCATACTTTGAATGTAGGAGCGACGGAAGTTGATATGGGGTGGTCCTGCAGCTGGGTGTTGTGTTCTGTGGTGCGGAACTTTCGCACAAGCCCTTTAATTTGACGGATATTTTGGGCTTATCTCTGGACTGTGACCTTGGCTGGGTGTCATTTTAACGGCAGGGAATGAACTGGTTTTCGCAGCGAATTTAAAAGACGAATTAAACCAGGAAAACTTTGTCTTTATACAGTCGAGATGCCGATACCATGTCGCATTTACCTGATCCTGTGTGTGTGTGTGTGTGTGACGGAAAACACTAAAGATTTTAATACAAGGATTTCTGATTATAACCAAAAATATTGAATAAATGTCTATTTCTGTATATCTATTATTATTATTTTTTTATACTTTATTTTTTTTATGAAGAACTTATTACATGTGTAATTACGTATACAGATGAGAACTGCGCTGTCCTGGATTATTACGCCGGGAGAAGTGGTACTTTATTACTGACGTTTCGGGACAATCTATCGGTCCTTGAACCCTGAGGATCGGACCGATAGGTAGTCCCGAAACATCGGTAAGAAATTACCACTACTCGCCGCGTAATAACCCAGAAGATCACAGTTCTCTGCTACTTCGCAGCGAAATCCAGAAATCACGCAGCGTATACAAATGTTTCTTCTAGCTGACATTGCGGGAGGAAAGGAAGCTGAGGGTGTTTGAGAACATGGTGTTGAGGAGAATATTTGGACCTAGGAGGGACGAGGTGACGGGGGAATGGAGGAGACTGCATAACGTGGAGCTAAATGATTTGTACTCCTCACC
>Ga0131853_10021930_pt1 | contig 11576 bp, 6 predicted proteins | sample TergutLab28metaG_FD_92764 | JGI IMG/M metagenome (GOLD analysis project Ga0131853, IMG submission 92764) | Labiotermes labralis P1 segment gut microbial communities from Petit-Saut dam, French Guiana - Lab288 P1 (version 2) (version 2) | ecosystem: Host-associated > Arthropoda: Insects >...
GGGTGGATAATATTAGGATGGATCTCCAGGAGGTGGGATGTGGGTATGTGGACTGGATTGGGTTGGCCCAGGATAGGGATAGGTGGCGGACGCTTGTGAGTACGGTGATGAACCTTCGGGTTCCGTGAAATGCGGGGAATTTCTTGACTAACTGCAAACCAGTTAGCTTCTCAAGAAGGACTCTGCACCATGGAGTAAGTAAGTAAGTATTGGTAACAAGAATATCTTCTAGTTTCAGCAATGAGTGTGATCACGAAAAGTCACTTTCTCTGTTTGAATGCATGACCGCTGTTACCTATTTCTCACCTCTGTGCATACGCTTGTATCGCCTCCTCCATACACAGGCCTATCATTACCACATCTATATGTGGAATGACTTCTATATCGCCGCATTTTTTTCGTACCTTATTTGGCTAGCTATTCAGAAACGTTTAAATTCTTCAATTGTTTTGTGCCCCTAGCCACTGTTTGTATTATATGGAGTCCAGAAGAAAAATAACATCCTGCATACAATAAAATCAAGGACAGTTAACTGGAATTGTCAAATCTTGCGTATGAACGGCCTTCTAAAACAATGTATTGAAGGAAAGGTATAGAGGACGGGAAGACGGGCCGAAGACGTAAGCATCTACTAGACGACCTTACGTAAAAGAGAAGACACTGGAACTTGAAAGAAGAAGCACTAGATCGCACTCTGTGGAGAACTTACTTTGGAACAGACTATGGACCTGTTGCAAGGCAGACTACGTAATGAATGAGCTACTGTTATATGCGAATGTTGCCGCCACGCATTCCTTCGTACAATAAGCCGACCAACAAAGAGTGAAACATTATCAAAGCCATAACCAACTAATTTTGCTTCCCATGCAACAATTTAACACTGCCCCCCGTCTCGTTCTCCACATCACAGATAGTGCCATTTTTATCGGTATGCCAGGGTTATTCTCACCGGTCGGCAGCTTAACCTCTTTAGAAGGAAACGAAGGACAAGGGACACATCGATGAGAATATTTTCCTGAAACACAACTAAGAAATTTTTCAAAAAATGTGTTCAAGTTGTTTTAATGCTAACCGAAAAGTGCATGCTTGTTGTGTCGTCTTGAATTGCAACTGTTTTGCCAGTTCCTCTTTAACACAGGTGGCTGAGTTGGAGGCGTTTTCCTAGCGTTTTGCTTGCCGTAACTTTTAGTGGCATCAGTTTATTAAGACTACGCTCACAAGGAGCTGCGTTAACTGTAACGTGATATGTAAGGTACATTCAGCGTTATTTCAACGTTCGGACACCTATCACACATAGGCTAGGCTTGGCTGCAGTTTCTCAGCAAATAGACGTAATCTAAGTTTGGTGCAATGCTGGCTCCCTAATTTCTAACATCCACCGAGTTTGTGCATGACGTCTATCAGCTTAACATCTACTCAAAATTGCATATCTCCAACGCTGCCTTCTCTTTCGTCATTCTTCTCGTGTTGCTTCGTCTGCTATTACAAAGAACTTGTAATAAAGCGCTTGTACGTGAAACTAACAAGCACTCTCTTAATGCTCGTAGTGCTGACCTTAACCCCTCCAAACGTTACTCTACACCAACAAAACTCATTTTATTGTTTCTCTGAAATTCAATATTAATGACATAAAACGTAATCAACACTGTCCCAGAATTTAACCGTTACAATCATTCAGCAATACTCGCTATTTTCCGGTAAAAGTACTATCTCAAAAGACTTAGCAGTCTGCCGAAGCAGCCCGAATTCATCTTCATTAACCCCGTAAACCCTTCTTGTTACTGCAAGCACCAGCAGCTTAAACATTTAAAACTTCTACGTTCTGCCCAAAGAGTGCAGTTATGTGTTTCGTATGGTTGTCCGAACAAACAGCAATTATTTCCCTACATACTAATAACTGACGGGTTTTTATAGCCGAGACGGGATGTGCTTACGGCGTGGTACGAGCTGAAATCTTTATATCAGATTCAGGTTAATGTCCATCCCGGCCCAGTCATGTGAGATTTGTGGTGGACAAAGTGGCACTGAGCCAAGTTTTTCTCCGAACACTTCGGCTCTCCGCCGTCAATACCATTCCACCAATGCACCTTACTCATATTCATCTACACGTTGCTCTTAACAGGACAAACGGGTGCAGCCTTGGAACCTTCCAAAAAGCAATGCTCTTTCGGAAATCAGTGAGCAGTTGATAGAAAAATACTTTCATTCTGTCTTTGAGGTGTTTAGTAAGTTGAACTTAACTACATCCCGAGGCCAGTGACGTTATGGCCGGTGTTGTTTATAAGAACAACAATATTTACCTCTGTCTTTCTGTGCATGTTATCCACAGAAAGACCGAGGCAAATTTGTTCTTGTGTATGGGACATGGAGAAACGGAAGTATAGCTCCACGCACGCTTAATCTCGGCATTAGATGGAGGTGAGCTGTCAGCTTCACGCCCCGGTCATTTTACCTCTGGGGATGAGAAAAATTAACATAAAACGGGAGTTGTAAAATAGCATACGCATCGCTTGTACCGTACCACTGCGCCCGTGCCCCAGTACCCATCATACAGTACGATCGAAGGATATGCTCGCTACTACGCATCGGAATTATATTACGTCCCACCGTTCAACGACAATCCCCCTCCCCCCAACCATCTTACTTCGAAATATTCCTCACCACTCCTATCACGTGATGAACTTCGACAAGCCGTCCCATGTATGGCGTGAATGATGACGCTCTACGCTTCCCCTTGTCTGTCTACTGTTGTATAAACCACCAACCCCGTCTGACCTAATAAAGCAACACTAAACGCTTGTACCTAGCGCAGGTTATCAAGTGGTTGACGCCACCAACATCATGTCAAAAAGAGTGAATACATAACTGGAGGGGGAAATAGAGAAGTACGCTGAGGGGATAGGGGTGACAGCTAGAGGGGGACGTGAAGGGGTTCGACAATTTGCGTTTGCAGTACCATGGGATTCGGTCTCACCTTACCTCAAAAAAATAAAAAGTAATCAGATATCCCAATAAATACAGGGGCGCTACTTCCAATTTTCTTACAAAAAAGATACCACAACATTACGAAAAAGAACCGGAACTGAATATTAGCACGAATTCAGTCCTGGCCATTGCGAACATGATACGCGCTAGAGCTGGAAAAGTGACCCCAAATTAAAAAGCTTATGTCCTTGCATTACACAAAATCAACGTGCTCGTACCCCCCTATTTTACACAGTTAACTTACAGACTGAGCGAATTTTTGCTTAGTTTCTCCTCTTGGGGCTCAAATTCATATCTGATACCACTTCTCCCGACGGGGAGCACTTAATATGTGGTCATACGGCGCAAACCGTATGTGTTTCCTGAGTGACAAAGTGTCTCCATGTGCCATGTATGATCGTGTTCATTGATAAGACCAGTTATTCGGCGAAAGCATGTGCTAACACATAATAGAACTTAATTATTTCAAGAAGTTTTACCGTGCCCGTTCCTTGGGTAGATCTAGTAGGTATTTGCAAGGTATAAAACTATCAAATCGTACAAGGCCAACGAAACTCGCCCTCATAAAAACATGAGTTAATTTTGTAATGGTATTTCACAAATCGAACCATCGCAATATTAATTTATGGGTATGTGGAAATTGTGTCTTCTCTTATTTCCGTAGAACTACTTTACTGGTAAAGGTTATGAATACTGAAACCGGACAGCGTTGTGCAATACGCGTGGAGTTGATGCTGCAAAACTGCTAAGTAACGTTTAAATTGTAAGAAAAGTTACGAATGCTTTCAATTCGATTACACAGTGCCTTGTTACCTCGTCAAACCTACTTCGCAAACATGGTGACACAGGAAATGATACTGGTAGCGTCAAGTACTTACATTATGTTCGCACTGTACATCCAAACTGTGCAAATGTTTTCATCTTCACTTGGCATCACATACTTCCATAAGTTACAAAATACACGAGGTAAGATTAATTATCTCACTTAATAGTCTGATATAACGTGTAATTGATCACTGCCAGTATATACGTCCAGAGATTCAATCAACATACATGCGATCAACCACGGATATAGCTAACAACGCGGATGAATACGCGAAAAGTCTGCAACAAAGTAACTCTACATCTTACAAAAACTGCTGACGATATTTTCGTTGTATACAATTCGCGAAGGAGACTGGATTCACAAAAGCTGGCCTGACGCACCGTTCACGTTCATCCTTTTTATTCTCGGTTGATGTTATGGATACCTATACATCACGTATGGGCCTACATCTCTTGTCAGTTCCACTGTTCACTAACCTCAATGGAGTGGGGTACTAAGTAGCATGTAGCTGATATAGCTTTACAACGCAAAAATTAAATCACGTCCAGCATTCCGACGGGAACTAGAAACAGCTTATTTAAACATCTGTTCTACTTTCTTTTTAATCTATATGCATATTCACGTTACTAAAACTGTCACAGGCAGAGTGCTATCATTTTCATAGTAGGTAAGTGATGTGTTCTCTGTCACAGCTCTATATCAGAATCAGAAAATAAGCAATGTCAAATAAAAGTGGGTATGATTATGAGCAGTCAGTTGGGAGGGATATGGACATGAGCTATTTTAAAACATTGATCTCAGAAGAAAAATAATTGAAATCCATACAGTCAGGATAAACTCTCATAGTCAGTACTCAAACTACTGACGTGCAAAATGCTGTAAAAGTAAAGCAGCACCTCAGTAAGTCTGACTGGTGCCAAAACTGATACAACATATATGGGAAATATTCAAAAAGTTAAATCATAATGTAAAAAGAAAAACTTCCACACTCTGGATACAGCCATGTGTGACACTGACTGATCATGTCCCCCCTTGCACTTCCTCCCTCCCCAGCTGTGACAAATTAGTACACCACTTTGACCAAGATAAATCACACATTGATGGCCTGGAGTTCCCACCCAGGGCTCCACGGCAACAAAGAAGATACTGCACGGATTATAAAATTACATACATTTTTTTAAGTGTTATAGGGTGCGGTACTTGCACACGTAACTTGAGTCCAACTTCCACATGATGGTAGCCCTATACAGCGAATGACATGACATGAACCTTGCGCAGTGCCTACAAAAAGCCCCATAATTCTGAGCCAAGCCATCTACATTTATGTTTCAGTTGCTGTCACTACGAGAAGGAAAACGACCAAGTGAGCTTGATGCAGATTCAAATCCACGGCCTTTACTGTGTCCCCTGGACCCACCCCCACCTCTCATTTCAGATGCTGAGAAAGGTATGTCAGCATCAGAGGCTTCTCATACTTTAATATCATTTCTCCTCAACCAACACTGCACTCACATACATAAATGACTAAGAGCCAAGTGATCGCAACATAACTCACTTTCTTATTTTTTCATTTGTTATTTGCTGTGATTATACAGCATCAATGACAAGATTAATTAATATGGAGCAATGCGTGTAATGATACTTAGGAAAACCAAAATTTTTGAGGAAAAACTGTCCCAGTGCCACTTCATCTACCAAAAATTTCACATAGCCTGTTATTGAAGCCAACCCTCCATGGTGACAGGTCAGTGACTAACCATGTGGGCCATGGTGCAGCCCGATAGATATGTCACATCTATGAAAAAGGAAATACTGCTGCTACCTTCTTCATGAAGACAGATTACTGATGACATATCTGTTACAATATAATTACATTTATGACACTGAACAGTAAAATCACCAGTGAGATTTAAATTATATGAAGTCATTCATTTTTATTACTGATTATGTTTCATATGAGTTTTATACAACTTTCTTCTTATTTTTCATTATTATTACTGTAACGTGAAGTATCCGTGCACATTTTAGAATATTCCATTTCTCAGCATAAATAAAGCGGCAACATACAGTCAGTCTAAGCAGTTTAATAAATGTCTGTAAAATAAATGTGGCTGGCTCTCCAGTGAGTCAACATTCAATAAGCATTTGTGTCTGTTCCTTGTTTCATAACAAGAGACAGTTTACTAACTTTCATGTCAGATTCATTCCCTTGTGTCGTTACACAATATGAAATAAGAGCAGGTGACAGTAATGTAATGACAATATTTAAAGTTCCTACACACCGACTGTTAATCTTAAAGTGATCAAGGAGGATGAGATGAGCAGCCTATGCATCCAGATGTGGCCAAAATATTTCAAAGTAAGGGACCATGGGGACACCTAAATATATGTGAGAAAATAATGTTAACTTTATCTTACACAAGCAGGTTGTGAAGTAATAAAAATGGTCTGGGAGAGAGTCCAATGAAGTGCTTTTCAGATGATGATCACTAGCCTCCAATCTTTGTAACAATAAAGATTTCTCAATCAGATTACAAATTGCTCAGTGAATCCTCTGTGCAATCTGCATTATCCACTGATCCACATTGTTAATAATAAAATGAAGGAATTCATGCACTATTATTAAATTTGGCAAGAAAATTGGAGAAAGTCAACCATCCTTGCATTGATTTTTGTGTGTGTTTGTGCCTGATAAAACATTTTAAAAACCACATAGTCTGCGACTAATAGTGTATTTTGTTGCAGGTTTCTCATGCTCATGTCCACCATTTGAGTGCTTCTGCAGCAGGTCCCCAACAAGTCAGTCTCAGCTGCATCATGGGACACAGCAGCAGCACCCTCATTTGGATACCTACTGGCTGCAGGAACACCTGCAAATCAACACATTCCCATACCATCAAGATGAATCTTCTGTAGCTACCAACAGCTATTATGAAGATGGAAACACAGCCACAAACATGGGTCCTCAGCAGTATGAGTTTTTACCATTAGGAGGTGATCTATTCCAGCCTGAAGAGATCTTCCAGTTGGACCAGCCCCTTAAGTCACAGGACTATGCTCCCATCCTGCATCAGAATCAAAACCAGAACTCAGATATTGCCAGGTCTCCTCCAATGCTGCTTGACCTGGGCAGCGGAACCATCCACCGCAGTCCAGTCAAGCCTGATCCAGAGTCAGCCTATTGGATGCTGCCCCCCTCTACAGTCACCACTGATGACAGCAACAGCAGCTCCAGTAGATTTCCCGCCTGCTCCCCAGACACAACAAGCACCAACATGGTCACCAGTCCCTTAGATGACATGAACAGGGGAATGGGTTTCATGTCACAGTGTGACCCTGTGCCGTTACTCCAGTGTGGAACCCCACAAGATGATGCAATTAAGATCCAATGTGCCATTGCAGCCAAAGAGGAAGTGGGCCTCCTCCAGTATGGGATGGAGAGTGACAGGCTCAAACTGCAAGTATCTGCTGGTGAGGACCAATCCAGAATGCTATACTATGCAGCAGTGAATGAGTCTAGAGCACAGACACATCAAGTTGAATCAAACACAAGCAGTAGTTACCAATACAATGATTCCTACAAGCTGCATAATGCACACAGCTTGAGTGAAACAACTGGCTGTGAATCCAAGAATGAGCCAAACTACAGGTTTAACTGTATAGGAAGTGAGACTGTCCTTGACACCAGATTCCACGTCAAAGATTCCAACTTCAGTGCTCAGTGTCAAAATGAAACAGAGACCCCAATGCCCGACATTCCCTATGAGTATCCACATGTAGAGATGTACTGTGCAGATGGCCCAACAAGTATGAACTCTGTCGAGACAGTCATGAGGATGCAGGACCCCTTGGGGGAGTTCAGAATACACTGTGGTGAGGACACTTACCACTCAGTCACTCAGTTCCCACACTTTCAGCACTGAGCATTCACCATGTATAGTGTTTTGAGTTATATTTTATGTTCCTAGGAGCAATGTTACATTAAACTGATTGCCAGCTGAAAGCTACCCACAGTGTGGCCACATTGGATGATAGCTTCTTCTGTATGCCCCAGAGGTACAGAAAGAAGTGAAAATAAACACAGAACTTTTAGAGGTTCTCATGGGAGTGACAATGTAGAATATGGTCTTCTGGAAAGAGACATCATGTAGCCTGTACCAAGTCTCAAAGGAACCTACTGCCTGCATTTACAGGGACCATGTCCTTTCCTCCTCTCTGTATCCATTTTTCTGTGTTATTTACTCTTCTAATCTGAAGATGGATGCCGTAAGTTTCTCCAAACCTTTGGTACATTTCTACCAGGCTACATGGTGTTATATCACAAAAGGTGGTGTTTTTCATTAGCAAAGAAGTTAGCATGTTACAGATACATGGAGAGGAAAGCAAACCTAAAAATGAATTCTGATGTAGTAGAAATTTAAACCCTTGAACTGCACAGTTCTTTGCTGTTTGACAGACCTTATCATCTAGTGTTGTTTAAACATCTACGCACCCAATAAACAAAGAGTTTGGTTCATAACACAGCATACAATTCCATGTAAGATTCAAACTGGTACAAAGTATGAGATTTTTCTCAGTATCAAATTTCAGGTTTCATTGTTGCCATCATGGCTACAGAAAATGAGAGCCAACTTAATTTTGTGTGTTTTGTAACTGGATACTCCAAACAGCATACAATTTGAGACTATAATCACAAAAATAACCCAAAAAATTACCAATTGGTGGGTAAATAAGTGTGTCAAACCGAAGCAATCTGATGTGTAAGTGCATCCTAGTCAAAGCAAAGTTAAATGCACATTGAAATGGATTCTGCATTTGGCCAATTTCATTTGCTACTATATCCTGACCAATGCCAGTGGTTATCAAGCCTCTGAGAGCTCACAAACACATTCTTTTGAAGGAACAGTGCCATTTCTCACCACATCTTGGTCAGAATATAAATGCATGTGCATACCCATCACAGGTCCCCTGGAACCCACTTTTCATAACATTACTTAAAACTGCTGACTATTCTGCATAAGATATGAAGTTCTCATTGTGGTGTATTTTAACCTTTAGGAGACAGATTTATATGCCCACTGTATCTTTTGATGGCCTGAGTTTATCTGCCTTATTGCAGACATTTAAATTGCAACCAAGTAAACATAAACAGACCAACATACAGCATGCTCGGATATTCACCAGTACACTTTAGGGACTGGCATATGGTCTTACAGGATGATAAAATTTAAAATGTGGATGTAATACCATATAATTTGGTAGAAAAGTACTAATGTTTCAGAGCACAGTGCTGCCTCTTACATCAGTGGTAGGAGTCTTTGTTACATCCCAGAATTTAGCAATGCTATCAGTATCTAGACCAGTGATTCTCAAACTTTTTGTGTTCACATACATATGATACATTCCTTTAATTGTTTGTGGCATACTAGAAACTGGAATAGAGAACTAAAATTCATTGTAAGAATACAATTATTTTAAAAAAAAAGGTCATTTACTGTATAAACACATACGATTTTTGTACAGCAAAAGGATGATGAAGTTTTGATACAAATCTCTATTTTAAAAACTTAAGTAAATGCAGTGGTATGAATACTTTACATATTGATGTCTCCCTGGCTCATGAAAGACTTCATCAATCCCCACCCAATTTTTTAGCACAGTGTGTAACACAGTTCACACAAATGGCTTTCATTTTCAAAATTTTGATTTATATATTTCATTTTATATTATCCATCTTCTATTACAAGCCTTCAAGTGCCCTTGGAAAACGTTCACAGCACTTTTGACATTTAAGTGACCGTGCATCATGATACATTCTTATAATAAAACCAACTAGATGCACTAATTTCTCAAATTTATTTTTGGAATAAAACTCTACATGTTACAGACAGTTCCTCTGTCCATCATCAGGAGTTTTTCACTGTACACACAGCAATGGTGTATGTCATACAGGTTTGCTGTGTGTACAGAGAAAAACTCCTGATGATGGACAGAGGTACTGTCCAAAACATGTAGAGTTTTATTCCAAAAATAAATTTGAGAAATTAGTGCATCTAGTTGGTTTTATTATAAAAAATTACGAGTTCACAGCACATTGGTGTGCCATGGCCATGTCACACTGATATAGACTACTTATCAGTAGCAGATGAATGACAGTGAATATGTGCATTGGTAGAATGACAACATTGGAAAACTTAAATACTCGGTAACAAACCTATCACTGTATCACTTGTCCACTGAGACAGGTGTTTCTCCACACTGACTGACATAAGATACAAATGTTTACTACTACTAAAGATCCATTGACAATTGACCAATGGAAGAAGATATCTACACACCTGCCATATTGGCTAAGGTACCATAGGATCGGGAAAGTGCAGCAGATCTGTTGTTTTTAAGATGGACATAAAGAACACAATCCTGTTAAAAGCATGTATGTTACCTCATTCATTGCTAATGTGCAAGTCCCAGGTTTAAACCTGCAAGTTTCAGAATTCCTTTACCACTTGTTTTTACACCATAAACATTAAAAACTATCACACATTTAAATTTATTCTTTGTGTAACATGTTCATACAATATAAACAACAGACAAGTGAGACATACCAATTTATTTCTTTAGCATATGCCAGCTTCCTGGTGTGGCCAGAGCACTATTCAATTTAAATGCCCACTGTGTGCAGTGTTTTCCCATCATACCATTCATCCATTAAAGATTAATACAATTTTATATAGTAACTTATATTAAGCTTTTGTGGTCACTGATGGTTAATGCTAATCTAGTTTTATGGTTGCTGCACTGTACGGCAGTGGGCTGTATTGCCAATGTTTCTGAGAAACATGCTGCCATCTTCAGTGCAGAAGTGAGTAGCAAGTGTGTGTTTACATCATATAGGCAGACTTATTAACACATCCATGACTGACAAATGAGATATAGAAATTTACATACATAATTATTCATTAGTATTACTCAAAAACATGTACCAAATATTACAACAGTGATACCTACTGCTGTATGAAATATAAACATGTTTTTCTCTTCCAACACTGCCTGTCAACAGTCTGGTGATTCTACCCTTCAGTAAAACTATTTTCTGTGATGGATCCCCATATTAAGGATCATACTCACATTTCATAAAGTATCATATTTAAATATATATTTTTTCCCATTCTAAATTTTGAAGCAAACCACGCCTTTGACTAAACACTGGAGTTAACAAATGATTACAACCAGTAGGCCTATGGACCTGTGATTTTAAATTCCTCTCTCACATTTATTTCTTGTTACAGTAAGCATACAGTTCTCTGCAGTTTGCCAGCCTGTATAAACTAAACTACTTCTTTCCCTACTCACTTCAACCCTGAACATGGTACCAGCACATTTCTCCAAAATTTGGCACTACAGCCCACTAGCTTATGGTGCAAAAACCCAAAACTAGCATGAACGTAGCACACAATCATGTACATACATACACACCCACACACATTACATGGGCTTGTAAGTGTGTCAGTTTCTTTAAAGTGATACATCTCACAACTCAGTCTTGTATACAGTATGAACAGATTGCATATGAAGCCAATTTAAACATGTGACAATTCTGATGCAACCCCCCCCCCCCCCCCCCCCCCCCCCCCCCCAAAAAAAAAAAAAAAAAAAAAAAAAACAAGGGCAAAAAACATATTTTTCTTTTTAAAAAAAACAAAATTAAGCCCCCCCCCCCGGCCCCCCAAAAAAAAAAAAAAAAAAAAAAACTCCTCCTTAACCA
>Ga0131853_10021931_pt1 | contig 11575 bp, 5 predicted proteins | sample TergutLab28metaG_FD_92764 | JGI IMG/M metagenome (GOLD analysis project Ga0131853, IMG submission 92764) | Labiotermes labralis P1 segment gut microbial communities from Petit-Saut dam, French Guiana - Lab288 P1 (version 2) (version 2) | ecosystem: Host-associated > Arthropoda: Insects >...
AGCCTACACAACACAACAAGTACTCGCTAGCTCCTGAAGATGGACGTATTAACGTCTGAAACATGTTGAGCAATATATAATAAAGCAAGTGTCATCTAGTTGGTCAACCTTTATTCAAATGCCAGGTTAGTCCATTAACCTTTCGTTGTACATCCTTTCTAATTCAGTATTCACCAATCGCCGTGACCTATACTGTCTCTTGTTTCTTATACGTTAATTATTATGCTTTATATGCTTTTCACTTTCATTTATTTTTGAAAGTATCATTACACTAAATAGGTAAAAAATTCTTTATCTTCTTAATTATTTTTAATGCAAGCCCGGATAGTTCATTTACTATAGCGATTGAGTCATATATTGGAAACTGAAAGATCGGGGCTCGATTTATGATAAGGATAGAGCTTTGTCTTTTCTTGAAATCGGCCAGACTAGCTCTGGAGCCCATCCAGTCTACCATGCGCTTCTTCCCCGGCGATAATGCGGCAGGTAAATGACACTGTAGACTCACCTACATCTAATGTCATGGTTAAGAATGAGTGGAATTTTACCGCTACTCTTCCACATGTCTTTATGACCCGATGTTCAGTTACTAGCTTTTCGTGTCATTTCGAAACACACTTCAAATAGGCCTGAACTGTGAAAGTGTGACAGGTTGCGTGCTGTTTGTTGTGCTAAAGCGAACACTATTTTTAAAAAAACGCTCATACTTCTGATAGGAATCACGTGACTTCGGACCTATATCTACAGCAAATAGTTTCCGCCGATAACGTTTATTGCACATTGCTGAATAAGTAAACAACTAACTGCGAAGAACAATGGTCGTTACACATTTAGAGTCACTCAGCTGGTTAAGAGGCTCCCATTTTGAGAAGAATAATTTTTCCAACAGTAGAGATTCACATTTTGCTCGTTTTTTTTACGACACCGTGCAATATGTGAGACGGTAGACACCTACCAGACTACAGGGTGTCAAAGGACCATAATATGAATAAATACTTTGCATTTAATAGAACCCAAAAGCCCGTCGTCGTGTTCACAAGGGCCGTAATCTGAACGAATATATACGGCGTACACTTTTGTATTCATTATCTTTAAAATCCATGTTAATATTATCCCGTTTAAAGCCTACACCCTCGAAGAGTCTCTCCTGTCCAGGCTGTATATTGAATGAAACATTCTATACATTTCTCACGTCTCCCACTCCCTCACTTATTCAACAAGTTTCGTTAATAACACCGTTCTTGGTTTGATATCTGTGGAAATGTATGAATTACGGAGACCCGCTTTATGTATTTTTCTCCATTGTCCTGTTACCACCTTTCTTAATGTCCAGATATTTCCATCAGCACCCTCGTCCGGCACGATAAGCCTCTTATGTTTTCACTTCACATAAGGATACACAATAGGTAAATATTACTGTTGGTTTGTTTTCAGACCGAATGCGGTTTTAAGTCCTTTAATTTTGACCGCAGTTTTGCCCACTGCTAAACGTGTCGGCAGACCCAGGCTTCTTCTCCTCTGTCTACATCTTACAGGCGTAAGTGTCGTGTGTATATCGTAAGTGACAAAGTACATGCTTACCTCCTTTGAAGTTATTTCCACTGTAACGAGACATTTCACTAGCACTAATAACACTAAGGCTCCCTCAGATGTGCCGGTCGAGTCTGCTTGCAGTCTATACTGGACGAGGCTTCTGACGTACGTGAAGGGCAGGGGTGGGAAGAGGAGGGGGGTCGGAAGGAGGTCCCAACAAGACAACTAATTTGCAAATACACATAAATATCTAACGTGTTTTGATACACTCTACAAGATTTACCTTGCGCGTTTAGGCAGCTGAGTGTAACCTTGTTTCATTCTCTTCCGCCGTCTGTCAAATATTGTTGGCTTGTCTCTTTCTCTGAGATTTAGAAGCAGGAGGATGGAGGACATTGCATAACCAGGAGCTTCTCGATTTTTGCGCCTAAACGTAAAAGGTGAGATGGTCAGAGTGCAACGCGATCTGAAGCCTGTACTGTCTTCTAATGCTGGGACACTGGGATCGTATGTTACAGTCCAGCTATGGGCGGAGTATTCATGTATATGATTTTCCTGTGCCTTTATTGTCTGTGTAGGTACAGAAACCCTGAGACGGACCGATCCCTTGTACATGGAATGTCTCCAAATATGTGTGTAGCATCCCGGCAGAGCTTAGCTCTAGGCTGCCATAACGCCGTAGGGGGAGAAAAGAAAACGCAATATTCTCAACTAATTCAGCATTACGACAGGTGTGACATGTAGGGGAGTGCAAGTTTACGTCCTGGTTTTTCTTATCCTTTGGCATAATTACCTGCAGTCTCCGATAGCTTTACCTGCAGGGGAAGAGACCCTCGCTAGCCGGACTGGCGTAGCCGATATATTCGCTAGGCTACGGACTGAGCAACCGAAGTACAATGGCTCGCATGCCGACAGGGGCAAGAAATTCATCTACGTTCCAGAGCGTCCAGCTTGGCTCTGGAACGCACCGTTAGGTACTGAAGTGTCCATCGCCGGGAGTAGCCTGCCGGGAAATGAATCTGACCACTCGTTCTATGTATTACTAGTCCCATGTGTGCCGTCTTGGCGCGGAAATGGACAACTTTGATTTTACGCTTTATGTAGGTGGTTGGGTGGGTTCCAGAGACGATCTGGAGGGACGTGGCTCTCGCCAGGTGAGATGGAGTTCAGGTGGTACATTTTTAGTAAGACAGAACAACACGCAGCTGAATCGCGTTACACATATTACGAAGCACGGCAAACAATGGGTGGACGAGATGAGCGGGACACGAAACAAATTGCGGAGAGCTGACAGTTGGCTACCGATACTGGTCTGAAAACGTCAAAGTTCGAGACCACTTCGGATATAGTGGTGCTGAAGGTATCATAATTTTGAAATTAGTGTCATAAACATAGAGTGTGTGCTGTGGGCTGCATTCAACTGCGCCACACTTGATGTTCTCATAGAGCTGGACTATGACGTGTTGCGTCTTCTCTGACGTTACACCATTTAGTGTGAAAGAACTATAAAAACATTTGACTCTAACTTCAAAGAAAAAGGAAAATTGAGGCAGTATGTTCCTTTCCTCATGATGTTAGGTATACCATGTACTGCTACCGGGCATCTACATCTAAGTAAATGTAATCAGAACAAGATCATGATTAGGACCAGTGCAGACTTGTAAATGTGATGAGAAATTTACGGATTCCATAGAAACGGTTAAATTTGTTGAGCAATTAGCTTTCCAAGGAACTCACATAAAGCTTTTCCTCAGACTGTTCTGTACGCTGTTTAATGTACGAAAGAATGCTGGGTCTAGTGTTCAAGGTCATAATTTGAGGGTTTGAAACTTAGCAGTTACTTTTTACGCAGGTTTTGTGGGTTGTATATTCCATACTCAGAGGCTCTCGGGTCCAATTATGTCTATATTGGCAGACTATTTCATATTTTCCTCTTTCCATCCGGGAAATTTCTCGTACGAGTTTATTATCTTAAAATAGCCCGCTAATGGTTTTCTCCACATTAGTCAAAATTAATAATTCGTAAACATTGTCCATTACAATTTGTATTTACATTTATATTTACACGTCAAGTGACGCGTGTACCTGCTGAGCGTTTTAACTATCAAATGCCATCTTCTAATTAACGACTATCTATGACTTATTTATTGTTAATGGGGGGGGGGGGAGCAATAGCATGCAAAATCGAAACAAAAAATTAGTACAGATTTTAGTGAGAAGATGTTAGTTGAAGAGAAAATTTTGGGAAACCTGAGAACTGGCAGGACGATAATATTAAAGAGAATGTAGGTAGGAATACAGTAGGTTGTGAAGCTGTGAAGTGGACTTACGGTGGTTGAACATCTTGTTAAATGACGAATTTCATGTCGGTACACAATCTGTACTGTGTTTGGAACTATGTAAATGTATATCAGTTCCCAGAAACGACGCCAACGCACTAAATGTATGGGGTCGAGTCCCATTCATAATAACAGCTGAACTGGTCAAGTAATTTTCCGCCTTGCAATCAACACAAAGGCTTATGACCATATTCACAGGACCCAACCAACAGCCATCTGAATTTCCTCTACACATTCATACCATATTTCTCTCTGCTTCCATTTTGGTGTTACTCTCCTGGTCTCCTGAATGACCTCTTTCCTACAAGTCGTGCGAAAAATAATGTGCTCATTTCTTTTTACCCAATGCCTGATATATATATATATATATATATATATATATAACTATATCTTCTTGCAAAAATATATAAACGTATGAACTAAATAGTCATATTCTCACGCTATAATGTTAGGGTGATAAAATAAAGGAGAGTGTGATGGGCGGGGAATTTGGCACGTATGGTGGACAACAGAATGCTTACAAGGAACTGGTGTGGAAATCTGAAGGAAAATAACTCAAAAGACCTCAAGGTAAATGGCAGAATGATACTTAAATTGACATTAAACTAATAGGATGGGAGGGTGTGGGTTAGATTTATCTTGCTGCGGACAGGAGCAATTTGCAGACTGTGTAAACACGAAAGGATCTTCGGATTCCATGAAATGCAGGGAATTTCTTGATTAGGTGACGAAATGTTAGCTTCTAAAGGGTCTCTGCTCTTTAGAGTAAGGTAGTCTGTTTTCAGTTATGTTTAACGAAACAAAGGAAAAATTAGGGCGTAATTTAGCATGTCTGCATCAACAGGCGAAGAGGTGTGTCTGCGTAGTTTTGGAACAGCGAACGATATGTAAGTTCACGGATTGTGGGAGTTCCTTGACTGAAGGGTATTTCTGCGTTAGCTTTGAACTGCTTTAGGGATATATTTTGTGTGGAGTCAGTCATTTCTAGCAAGTAACAGATGTGTGGCGAAAATCACTCAGTCCAGTGAGGAGCTTCAAAATTTGCGATGCTCGGGGATGGAACTGAGATTCTGGGGCAGCTGGAAATCACGTGGTAGACCGACGGCTAGATGGAAGGATGATGATGATGATGATAATAATAATAATAATAGTAAAATGGACCTAACGAATGAATTCTGGGCGTTCAAATCTTTGTTTCTGTGAGTTTGGGCACCACGTCACCGGGTGATAGGCGACCGACTTTGCGAGCTCATGTGTTTTCTTCGTCCACAAAGACGTCAATGTCCGATCGGATATCTGTGATTGGCGCATGTCTGTTCGAGACCACTGCGCTCTCTCGAAAGGACAAGCACCAGCCACCTTGCGACGCCGCATCACATTCCAGAAGAACGAAGGTTTCAATTGCATCGCTGCTGCCAAAGGCTGCACATTCACAGGCTTGGAGAAAATTTAGTAGTTTCGTCTGCTCTAGGACAAGGAGCGGTGTCGGTTGCTTATGAACGGGATAGTGAGTCTTCATATTTAATGAAGGCAGGGAATTCTTACTTTTGTCTTCCCGTTGTGGTAGGCGCAGAGGGAAATATATTTCCTTCAATGCAACTAGCAGGTGTTACATCATTAATATGGCAACATGTTTCGGCTTCAGGTCATTTTCAGGCCAGTAGCGTAAAACAGGTGAAACAAATTGTGTACAACTGTATGAAGTTCTGAACTGAGATTTCTGTTTTACAGTTTTATAACATACACGTTGCTGTGCCAAAGCTATTACGAATTTATCTCTTAACCTTTTGTTGTACGTAATTGATTTGATAGAACAACACGCGTTTTATAAATGTGCAAATTTGAGGTTTTAATTCAAAACTTCATACAATTGCACACAATTCCTTTTATGTATTTTATAACACTGGCCTGAAGATGACCCCCTGAAGTCGAAACATGTTGCCAAATTAAAGGTGTAACACTTATTAGTTTTGTCCAGGGCAATATATTTCCCTCGAAGGCAGGTAATTTCTTGAGTAGCAAAGCGACTATGAGCTTTTCAAGTAGGACTTCTTTCATGGAGTTAGCCTAGTTAGAGAATATACTAATCATACCAGCCTAGTTAGATAATACACTATCAACCCGGCCTAGTTACAGAATACACTAATCATCCCGGCCTATTTACAGAATACACTAATCATCCCGGCCTTGTTAGAGAATACACTAATCATACCGGTCTAGTTAGATAACACACTATCATCCCGGCCTAGTTACAGAATACACTAATCATCCCGGCCTTGTTAGAGAATACACTAATCATCCCGGCCTTGTTAGAGAATACACAAATCATCCCGGCCTAGTTAGAGAATACACTAATCATCCAGGCCAAGATAGAGAATACACTAATCATCCCGCTCTAGATAGAGAATACACTAATCATCCCGACCTAGATAGAGAATACACTAATCATCCAGGCCTAGTTAGAGAATGCACTAATCATCCCGGCCAAGATAGAGGATACACTAATCATCCCGACCTAGATAGAGAATACACTAATCATCCAGGCCTAGTTACAGAATACACTAATCATCCCGGCAGGTCACATAACCATAAACGTAAAGAATGGCAACGAGGAAATAATGTCCTTTGTCAAGATGTCCCAGCAGTTTCCCAATACAGATGAGAGTAAAATTGTCTGCGCACTGATTTAAGCACCGCCGCAAGGACACGCGTGGAGGAATAGAGGTATAGCTCCACGCATTCTCCGCCTTGGTACTAGTGAAGCGTGTCCCGAACTTTTCGAATATGAAAAAATCCTTCTTAACTTCAAGACATTTCGCTGACCCTCACTTGCTTATAGAAACAATTTTTAAGGCTCGACGGCCCGTAGTGGGCCGTCGAGCCCCCTCATTGTTGAGGTTACGGGATCGGACCCAGTCACACCACACTAGGCAGGACTTCTCTGGACGACTGACCGGCCCGTCGTAGCCGCTACCTGCACCACATACAACAAACGCAGAGACGAACATTCATGCCCCTGGCGGGATTCAAACCCGTGATCGCAGCAAGCGAGTGGCCGTAGTCCCACGCCTTAGACCGCGCAGCCACTTTGATCGGCTAATAGACACAACATAGACTTAGCTAAATAGGGCAAGTATGAATTAATGACAGAGAACTGTTATGAACTTAGCAACGGGTGTAGATTAAATCGCATTTATTTTCAAAAAAAAACTAGGACAAGCATGTGGGAGCTGTCTGCCTTGGAACTGGAGGCGTGCCGGGGAAAACCAAGTTCCGGCTGAAGGGGTAAATCTGTAAAATCTAAAGACGCTTCAGTCGCTTTGCTACGAATTTTGGGTGCAACGCAAACCTTACCGGTGGGCCTTTTCGTACCCAGCAGGTACATTAACGTTCTTATAAAATCTTTCTAAATAGGATTTGTCTCCAAATAAAGCTGTTTATCTGAGCCTGTTTTGAATATGCTCAAATTCACCCAAATAATGATTAGTGTTCGGTTAGTGTAAAACAAGACTTTGTTGCTGTGCTGTGCTTATTTTTGTTATGTCACCTAAGCCTTTGATGCGCTAAAACCTTAGACTAACCCCCCCCCCCCACGACACCCAAGATTTTCGCGGCCTAAAATTTTGGAACCACAGCACTAGCCGAATATTAGAACTCAGCTTTACGCTCCGGCCGCTATATGGCTGGGACAGAACCGTTAGAAAGCTGGTTGGGGCCAACATGTTTGGAAGCTTATGTAGCAGAACAGAGTAACTCCCTTCAGGGAACTTCCGGGAATCGAATTCCTTTCCTCCGCGTATCCACCACACGACATTGCCAGTAGCCGCGCAGTCTAAGGCGTGGGTCTGCGGCCGCTGGGTTGCTGGGATCATGGGTTCGAATCCCACCCGAGGCATGAATGTCTGTCTCTTGTGAGTGTTATATTTCGTCAGGTAGATATCTCTGCGATGGGCCGATCACTCGTCCAGATGAGTTCTACCGAGTGTGGTGTGTCTGAGTGTGGTCTCGAAACTTCAACAGCGAGGAGGACTAGGTCCAATGGGGACCCTAGCCATGAGAAAAATATTGATCACATAACCTAGTCACTATACTGAACGAGCTATTTGGAGAAACTACACGTCGTTACTCGGCATGTTGGTTTTTGACGTTTCTACTGTCGTCTGGAAACATTCAACATAGACGCGCCTGTAGGATGGCCAATTGCTTCTGTGGATGTGTCTTCTTACCTACCGTCCTCTCAGTTTCAGTTGTTGAATCACGCATACTGCAATGTCACTTATTTGCAGTTTCTTACGTAACACGCCCGAGAGAATGATTCTATTAAAGTGACTGGACCGCGGCCAGTTAAAACGTAAGATTTCAACTGGACGCCTTCCAATTGACGCTCGTAGATATGTAGTATTTGTTAAGTATCAGTGGCACAAGGCAAGCAAACGTCTGACTGGGCCGCAAGTAAACAATTTCGGCCAACCCTCAAGGGTGGCATTTGCTGAGGTGAGTTTCTCTTAGGCATGACGCTTGTCTCGTGTGCGCAGAAGGACACCCGCCATAAATACAACCACGTGCGTAAGCAACACACCCACGCGCATATTTTGGCTGTTGTCGAGGTCTTGAGACGGTCACATCGCACATGTACAACGTGATATCAAATGGTGCTGTTGAACTGCGCCTTATTTACGGCGCATTTAAGACGCTTCCAGTACCTGAAACTGGAAACTGCCGAATAAGAAACTGGTGAGAATTTTAAAGGAAGTTGTCAGTGCCTAACCAAAGTACTGTTGGAGCATTTGCTTAGAGATGCTGAGGAAAGCAGCGAAAAATCTGTCAGAATAGTCGTTGTCTCGGCCGAGATTCGAAAGTGGCTTCTCTTGAATGCAAGTGCAGTTATCCGTGGCAAAGTGAAATCAACTTCCTGTACAATGCACGTAATTGCTTGCTCTCAACTGCGAGATACGAATTTCTAACTCCTTTGAACACAAAGCATTACTGTTGTTGCAGCCAGCAGAGGATGCAGAGGCAGGCGGACATGACGAAATTAGGATCCCTTGTCTTGGTTTTCTTCTTTGGAACGTATCGGTGTCTAAAGAACTTAACGTTAACCGCATTCAGTTCTGAGTATCACATCTTGAGACAGCTAATTGACAGCATGCAGAACAAGGCAGGCAGTGTGCTATAAAATGACACTGAGGCACATTCGCGTAACTACGATTGCCGTATGGGGACCGCGGTAGCACAGTGGTTAAGGTGCTGTGCTACAAATCGGAAGGTCGCTAGTTCGATCCCAGCTGGTGTCATTGGAATTGTTCATTGACATAGAATCCTGATCGCGGTATGACCCTGGGGTCGACACAGCCTCTAACAGAAATGAGTACCAGGAGTATTTCCTGGGGGTTAAGGCGGCCGGTGCATAAGGCTGACAACCTTACCACCATTCTGTGCTGTTGTCACGAAATCTGGGAACCTTAACTTCCTGGAACCCTCTGGACCACCCCAGGCCTGTAACAGGACTGCTTTATCGCTGTATAAAAGCAATATGTATTGCATATTCTGAGAGCGTGTCTGTAGCCCAAGTTATCCAGCATGCAATGCGCATGTGCCGTATTTTAGTGTCATCTGTGGCCTGACCGGCCTTACAACATATTTTCCGGTATCTTAAAAACAGAACGATTTTCGGAAAGAAAGGTTATTGAACAAAAAACGTGTGTTTTGATTTTCTCTACAAAATTGTCCGCAACATTTCTCATTAAAAGAAGAATTCAGCGAGATATTATCATAAATGTGAATCGGTCTGCATGTAAAGTACTCGATATTCTTGTCGGATTTTAACCATACTTTAATTTTTTTCGACAGATTTTCAAAAAAAAAAAATCAAATATCAAATTTCATGAAAATCCGTCCAGTTGGTGCAGAGTTGTTTTTATGTGTGCAAAGAGACGGGTATGACGAAACTGCTCATAACAGTCGCTTTTCGCAATTTTGCTGACATGTCTAAAAACGAGAATTCATATATAATGTACGAGGACGGCTATTCTTAACTTCTTTAAATCAGTACAGGGGAACCTGCAAGAATGTAAATTAATAATTATACGACTGGAATATTTTTTTGTTGAACATTTCCAAGTTTGAAGATTACCGCTGGTTGAAAGTTGTATTAAGGCAACTTCAAATATTCTAACCTTTTTTGAATTTCTAAACGTACAACGAAAATATTTTATACAGACATTGTAGGTGTGTTGCTATGATCCGGCTGTGCGCGTTTTGTCCTACAGTTAATTGTAGATGTGTTGCTATGTACCGGCTGTTCGCCTGATGTCATACAGTTAATTCAAACAAAACATTGAAATGCCACAGCTATGAACAGATAGACAGAAGCACAATTTTACGGTCCTTCAATTTGTTTTATACTTTGCGAAAATATGACCTTCACATGCTTCTTGCAAACCTCGCGCCAATTTAATTAGATTTTGTGCAAATTTTCGGCACTTTATATTAAATGTCGTCAGTGTTGTTGTGAACCGAGACATTCGCCATATTTATATTATTTAAAAAGGTAAAGTGTTCCCGTTACAGGCCCGGTGTGGCCCAGAGGGTGGGTAGAGGTATAGCTCTACTCTTCCATGACCGCGGCACTAGAAGGCGGTGAGTGGTCAGCAGCACGCTCCGGCCGCACTTTACCCCCGGGAAAGATCCGGTACCCATTTTACAGGAGGCTGGGTGGGCCACAGGGCCGGTCTGGACGGACGGAAAATCACGTCCCCACCGGGATTCGATCCCGGACCGTCCAGCCCATAGTCAGTCGCTATACCGACTGAGCTGCCCGGCCCACATATTTGTTACTGGTAGTAATAAATTAAAGAATACGGAATTGGGTTTACTTGGAATAGCGTGATGTTGATATCAAGTTTTTTTTTTTTTAAATTCCTTGAGGTCTTACTGTATAAACTTAGAAAACAGGGCACCTAAACTAACAAACACATATAAATGCGTAAAAGCATCGTAAAACACGTAAGATACTTTTATACATTTATGTGCGTTTGTTGGTTGAGTTACCACATCGAATGGATCAATGGAGTTCACGGATTATTTAATATCATAATAGAACATGTTCCACATGTTTTCTTTAGTCCCACAAGAACACCGTGTGGCTTCTTTCCATTAGAAATATCAGCAGGTTAATAATGTTTAAGAAAACAATAGGCATTCGCTGTTGCAAACACAGCCCATAAATACACTCTGTGGATACAATGCCAAGTTATTGAATGCTAAGTCAGGGGTGTACACAATTTTCTGTCGCCCCTCTCCCCCATGACGACGAGTTAGTTCATGCAACACTCCACTTCCAAATTCTTCAATTAAGATCAACTTTTTGTCGAATTTGCGTAGCTGATTGCGTTCGTATTCGATTACTGGCTACTGCTCTCTGTGAAACGCACAGCACTGAATAGAAATCATGAACTATTTTTTCTTCCATTGAAGAATGCCAGCAACTTGCACAAACAAATATGCAAACTGTATGTCAGCCCACTGCTACATATAAAGGGCGGCCGGCCGCTACAGTTTTATTGTGATAGTCTACTGGCCTAGTGGTCAGAGTTTCTGGCTACAGATACAGAGGTCCCGGGTTCGATCCCCGGCGCTACCAGATTTTCTGAGTAATAGTGGGTCTGGAACGGGGTCCACTCAGCCTCGTGAGGTCAATTGAG
>Ga0131853_10021932_pt1 | contig 11575 bp, 7 predicted proteins | sample TergutLab28metaG_FD_92764 | JGI IMG/M metagenome (GOLD analysis project Ga0131853, IMG submission 92764) | Labiotermes labralis P1 segment gut microbial communities from Petit-Saut dam, French Guiana - Lab288 P1 (version 2) (version 2) | ecosystem: Host-associated > Arthropoda: Insects >...
CAATCGGACTGAACTCAAGGATTACCATACGGAAAATAGGATAGAAAGCACACACAACCCATAAGCTAACGCCCATCGACGATAGACATCGATGATGGATAGACAATAAGCTGGAATCCCGCATAGGACAGCTGCAATGGAAAATAGACACCTATGCGAGCATTGAACCCCAAGTCAGCACAATACCCACATTACAGAAACCCCCCCCAGCCACATCTCTTAATAGTAGTAACAATCAAAACCACAGATTATGAGATCTCACCATCGTTACATAACCGCATAACTCTTGTAAACACAAATACTCTTTCGGATGAAAACCTGATGATGGCCAGAATAAGCTGAAACATGTAGCTTTTTATCATCCTTTAATAAACATCATTAGAAATATTTGTTGTGTTATTGACTAAATACCTGTACCTATTTACTACTGCCCATGCTAATCACCCTACCCTTCCAACCACACCCCTGTCCAATGATGTACAACAAATCATAGACTTACAAAAACTAAGTAGGCATGGTGTTTTGAATTCTCAGAATTTGTTTTTAATAAGCATAAACTAAACTCCTCTTGAAGACTCCACTATTCTTGGTTTTTAAACCATGTTGATGAAACCTGTTTCATCAGCCGAGGTGGCATAACTTCCAGAAGACTTGAATCATCATCAAGGCTGTAAAAACTTCAAGCACTGAAAGCCTTATTTATATTTAGTAATTTCTACCTGTGAGAAGTAATTCAAGGTCAGGTAAAAGCAGGAAAGTTTTTCCGCATTGACAATGCCAGCAATGGAGAAATGGTCACAGTTTCTGTGAGATATAATACTAAAGAGCTAATTGCCAATATCATTAGAGGTATCAATCCTTTTGGAATGTGGCACTGTACCACTGGGTAATTGGACCCTGACACTTTGAGACAACCTCGTGGTCTATCTTCAAGGGTCAAAATGTCCAAGTCACACATTAATACTTAAATAACAGGTTTTTCACAAAAAATAAAGTAAAACAAAAAACAAGGAAAACAATACTAGACCCACAGAACCACCTACGCAACAAGAGAATACGCATTATCATTTGTCATCTAAAACTGTTGGTACCTTACGTACACTGATCCCTTACACAAGAAACTGGTTATGTATGCCTTACAATATAAATTTATAAACAATCATATCTGAAATTTATCAGGGCACAATTCTCCAATTTGGCTCTTTATTCCACCTTTGGGAACATACAGTGGTACTCACACACAAGTGACCAAGTATGTTTCACATCAACTCTACTGTACCTGCCTTAACACAATATAACAGAAAAGTTTTAAGCTAGAGCTATCCCTTTCACAGGTATGTGTAAGCTGCAGCAACCATACCAGGTCAGATATTGTCATTATATAAAAAGAATATACAAACAGCTCTCTAGATGGACTTCGAGCTCTCTCTCGCTCTTGCTATTCATGAAAGAATTTAATAATTCTTCTGCCACACTACACACTTGCTTTGTAGTTGAAGTTACATCCATATTTTAACCCAGTTACCATTCATCCCTTCAGAAATGACGTGCTAGAGAACTTTCATGGCTTGTTAACCACATGCACTGGCTGTTATTTCCTCTGACAATTCTAAGGGGTAAGAGATGGAGGCAGCTTGCGTTCATACAATCAAGGCCCTTTGTAACATTTCACAAGCTGATTTTTTATGGGGAGGTATCGTTAACCCCTTGCCCATCCCCCACATTGGAGGACTATCTTCTCTTTTTCAATGTACAGTAAAACCCGAATTTTACATTCCTACATGTTGTGTTTTCCACAATTTTATGCACTTTTGTACAGTCCCAGACAAATGTGCATTTGTCTTATGATAAAAGTTGAATAATCAAGCACCTATACACCAGTTGTTGAAATATGGTTTCAAAGTGCAGTAATCTCTCTTCAACCATTGAACATAGATTCAATATCAACAACAAACATGAGCTAAATATTACCAGTTTGTTTTCATACTCACACACAAGAAAATGGGTATATTAACTTGTGAAATGTAATACAAGAGTTATGTATCTTACATAAGTACAGGGAAAAATAAAATTTGATATCTTCGTGGCGGTGAGTGCTCAAATGACTGTCGTCAGAGTTGTGATGCCATGTAGCCTGGTGGGTGGATACTGATGTTTTGGAGGGACTTGTTATCTTCATTTTTGTGGCTGAACTCAGGTGAGGATTTGGCCAAGTTGCATTGGCAGGGTGACACAGATAGTGGTCACTCAGAATAATCAAATGTGAAATATAAGTATAAAATCACTTTTTACATCAAAACAAATAATATTTCATAACAGCTTTTCAGAAAAAGTATTAGGATATATGTCTGGAATCATATTAAATTTTTGCGTACCTGTTCATTAATGTTTTTGTGCGTGACAGTCACCAAAACATGCAGTTTTGTGAAGTGCCACACTGCAAGTCAAACACATAGCATCTGGTTTCTTCTCTGCATTTATGTGCTGAAGAAACTCTACACCTTCTCGATATCACTTCTTTATTTCACTTGATGAAACATGAACCATTTTGTTTCTTGAGTCTACCCTGTGGATGTCTACCTGGTTCCCTGGCAGTCATTAGTGTGGTGGTGTGGTCGGGGTGCTGTTGATGTTAAGGCTAGTACTGTTTCATCATCTGTGCTATCTTTCTCATCTTCTCTTTCTTCTGGCTCCATCATTTTCCAAACAGTCATATATGAAGGCCTCAAAAGTATAACCTTTGCTCTTTTGATTTAATTGGTGGTGTATTTTTGGAACAATATCAACCTGTTTAGGGCAGCCATGTGTAACATCAAGAACACAAATTTCTTAGTCCATTTCAGGATATTCCTGTAGCACACGAAATTGCAAAATTTGGTCTGCCCTACCCATGCCTCGCATAAATTTGTTATCTTCTTGAAATCTTGCTGGCTTCTTCATTGTTTCACCCTTTCCATTCTTCTTTTCTTTCTCCACAAACTATCCTGTGTGTAATGTTGAAATAAGCTGTATGTCCCTCTTATTTCACTGTAAGTGTACCAGAAATCAGCCTTTACGACAGTAAGTGAGCTCTTTTTCCTTCAAGTATTTTATTTTATCCTTCATTTCCTTAGTAACTCATCTGTCTAAATGGAACATACCACACATGTACACATTTTTTAAAGCAGCATTTCACTCAGTTCAGCACTGTTACAGTAACTGGCCTGGTACAAGTGGTATCCCTTAATGAGCAACTGTGAACCCAGAAGTTCCAAACCCAGATTTTTGCTGGTTGCTATTTGCCAGTATACACCTCCATATTACATATGTAGCCATTCTTGGACTCAGAAACCAGACAGGGTTTGATGCCATGACTGTCTGGTTTATTAGGCACATATACTTCAAAAATAAGCTGGCCCTTCCAAGCAATCAAGGCCTCATCTCTCATTTTTAAGTTCACTGGGCTTAACAAGCTCTACTTTCTTATGTGAAGTCATGTTGAAGCACTTCCTAGTCAAGAGGTGAATATGACAACACTGCATCATATGTAAGGCAATAAATTTAGTCAACTAATACTGAAGGAACTCCAGTAAAGTAATGAATATTCTCGTTCATGTATGGCCATCGATTATGAGACCTAAGTTAAGTCAGCGATTTGCAGGAGCAGTCAAAGTGCAACGAAACAAACACAGTTCCTGAAACAGCCGAAACTAAGAATTCATTATATTGTTTGTTATTCTAACAATCTATATCATGGCAGCTGACTAAGTAAGAGTTTTATATTCAATGTTGGACCTTGGTCAACGCATAGTAATGATTTTGTCATTGTGTGTTCAATAATCGCAGGTCAGGAGCTAGTAGAGTAAGCACAGGCACAAAAACAGAAAAATATGATAATGCCAGGCAACAGGTGGAATTGCAACAATGGAAAACTGTGTCAACTCCAGCGAAAGAGTTAAACAGACACTCACTGCGAAACAGCTGACCTCTCCAAATACTGCTGGATATATTCCAAGTGGTTTTTGCATCTGGTTTCCATACAAGGTGGCGAAATTCTTCATTAGTTGATTAAAAATTAGCTTCTCAAGAACGATTATTCTCCAAAGAGTTAGTAGTTGAACATGACTTAAGACAGAAATATCAGTTTACATTCCAGTAAATCCACAAACATGATGATCAAGTAATTACATTTGACTGAAAATAATATATTTCAACCCATAATTTAGAAAATGGGTAATTACATTGACATTTCTCTGAAATAATCGTAAGTCACAATGTAACATACATTACATGCCAGGGGTAGCCACCTAAGTCAACTGTGGCAGCCACACGTTAAGAGGCAAGTTTGGCAAAAGCCATATCATTATTCATAAGTTAGTATGGTAGCAACACTGCTCAGTCCCTGAAAGAACAAGGCTAGTGGCACAAGGAAATACTGCTTGCAGGGGTCTCCATTACATACAATTGTCATGTGCTCTAGGACATTATTTACAAGAAATTTCTATTATTATTTCTTACATTCAACATGTCTTGCAAGCTATGTTGTGATCACATATTACATGCCTTTAATGAAGTGTTTTTGTAAACTTAACATTCTATTCAATTCCCAACAGGCTACACAATATCTGAGGATCTCAAAACAATAAAAAATGTGACAGTAGTCTCCTGGGATATGACACTGTGTATATGGTAAACAGTTTCTCCAAAACCAACCTACATGTAATCCTGTCCCAGCAGACCCTAATCTTGACAATTCAGACTAACACGTTCTTTGCACCATTCAACAGTAACAACACCAACAACAACAACAACAACAGAAAAACAGCTGATATATCTTAAACAGAACTCAAACTTTAATGTACATTCTTAGCTACACACACTCAAACATTAACATTTCCATGATCTGGTGGAATAAAACACAATTTGTACAGTCTAATGCAAATTTTACTCTGCAATTACCCTAAAAAAATTGCTTTTAATTCTTATGCATGGCGTTAGACACCAGAGCTGGCTTCCATTAGCTACTGTTAACTTGCATGCACACTAATAAATGCAACGATACACGGTCTTAAAGATGGATGTGTCGCACATAAAATTTACTTACTTTTGCCAAGACTACTTTACAGATACTGACAACAAAATAAGGGAAGAAAACAAAATGGCAATGTTATATATCAGTGTATTAGAGGCCACATAAAAAATCTCCTTTTAAAGCATGTGCCAACAGTGCTGTACTTAATAATCATCATAATTTTCACAGTAGTTTAATTTCATTTTGTTAACCGTTTTCTACAAAAACAATTAAGACTATGGTTGCAGCACTCACACTAATCCTTCTTCTTGTGTGCCGGGTCTTTGACTGGTACTGCTGTAATGGCAGCCACCGTGCCATTTGCTTGTTGTGCAATTTTCGCTGCCGCTGCTTCCTGTTCCATCTCTCCAGAGAAACCAAATTCATTCACCCTAGTGGGATCTGTCTTATATATCCAGCGCTGATACAGAAAGATGAAGAAAACAATATCTGAAATGAAGGTGATGTTTATCATGACACCAGTGTCAATGAGACCACCAAGATATCAGATCTGTTAAGTCTTATGTGTCTCGTTAAGACATTACTATCGATTTATTATTCCCTTTTTCATATTGTCATGAATTATGGTATATTATTTTGGGGGAATTCTTAAAACAATATAAATTTTTTTTGGATGCAAGAGTAATTAGAATTGTTATGGGTTGTGGGAATACTCTTGTAGAAATATATTTAAAAAACTGAAAATTTTGCCACTTATGTCACAATATGTACTTTACCTACTTATAATTGTAGTTAAAAACAGAGATCAATTTTTGATAAATTCAGAAATTCATAACATAAATATCAGACACAGCTCTAACCTTCACTTACCTTTGGCAAATTAAGATATTTATCAAAGAGAAGTGTACTATTCTGGTATTCAGATTTCTAATAGTCTTCCCTTTAACATAACAAATATTTCTGATAATCCAAGGACATTTAAAATGGCTCTAAAAATTTTTATATATCAACTACTTTTATTCATTAGAGATTTTAATAATAATAGTAATATGAACATACTGGACTTCTTATATTTTGTAAATTCTGTATTAAGACTTCCCTCAATACTTTATCTATTTATTTATTAAAATGTATTCAATATTCATTTAATGTTTATTTACAGTTTATATTTAGTCAATATTTTATTTAATGTTTATTTAAGGTCTACTAAATATTAGAAAATGTTATTAAATTGAAATTATGATATATATAAAATTACAATCATATTGTGATATGTGTCAACTAGACACTTAGATATATTCATCTGTCTGTCATATAGCTGTCTTTCTCAAATTATGCTCATATCTAATCCTCTACTGTCACTCGTATATTTACATTTTATACTGGTATCATCTATTGTCTCATCTATATTTATATTTTAAAATAATATTTTTTGTTGACATGTTCCACATCCAGTGGTTTTGTAACCCTTTTAGATTTTACTGAATGTATAATCAAATTCAAATTCAAAATCAAAATCACTCACACCCTGAAGATGAAGGAAGCATGTTGCTCAGATCTATGGAAAACATCCACTAGAGTAATCAGTGACATAATTCCAAAGCCACAACCCATACTTTCACTCAAATGAAAACCTCAAATCTAATACTATAGGGGCAACTTTTCCATGAAAAATTTCTTGAACACTCAGCAGGATTTAAACTATATTACATATAAGACACTACTCAGGAATGACAATAAATGATGAATGATTTGATTAGAAATTGGAAGAAAACACATGTATTATTTTTATACAGAACTTTATACAGTTTCATCAGGCTCTAAACAAATTAAATTCTGCTCAATTGATCATCAACTTATTTAATAAGGAACATAATCAAGATAGTATGGATACGGCTATATCTCAGCAGGTAAGATGTGATCTGGAAGAGTATGATAAATGGAAACTGGTAATGCCAAGATGTCCTAAAGTTAAAATAGGAGATAAAAAAAGGGGGGGGGGGCATACAATCAAACAAATGATGATCTCAAAGAATCCCTATGTACCACTTGAGGTTGACAATGATACACTTAGAAATTATGTGAAATCAAATACAGTATCTGACAATAAAATATGTGATAATTAAAGTAATCAAGAGGATAACAAGCATAACCCAGTGAGGTATTGTACATCTATAAAGGAACCAGAAGAAGAATCAAAAAAGAAGACTGTAACTCAACATAACGTACAGAATCAAACTAAGACCCAACTGAAATGGTTGGCTAAGAAAGATAATGAGACTTATTCTATTGCAACGATAATAAATCAACAAATATCAAGCCAGAAAATAAGTTGCAAATCCAAGAATAGGCTTCCAGGTAGTAGATAAGAAACCCACTGTGAATGTGTGTAGTTGAAAGACCAAGCTAACAACCACAAGCAAGTTGGTTATTCTAGGCAAAAGCCACTTAAAGGAAAGTGTTCCGAGAAGTGGTAATTATTTAAGTGCAAAATCTGAGGTTCGTGGATATATCAAACCTGGAGCCTGGCTTTGAAAATTTTTGGGAAAGACAAAAACGGACTCATTCAGACTAATAAAAAATGATGTGCTTGTCCTTAATGGTGGTGTTAATTATGTCTGTAACAATAACTAAAAAAAAGATGATATTACAGATTGTGAAGTTTTTACAGAATAACAATAATGAAAGCATAATAACGTTACATGTTCCGCATAGATGTGATTCAGCAGATAACTTTTATGTGAATAAGGAAATCAAGGCATTTAATTCAAAACTGAAGAAAACTGCAAAATTATCTACTCATAGTTGAAGAATAAGAGACCAACTTGATGTCACTAGATATTAAGTTTCATTTCACTTCTTCTATGCTCAACATGTTTCAGACATTAATACATCCACCATCAGGACCCTGTGACTTTTCTATTGTATCACCACATTGGTCGAAACAAGAACACACAACCAATGTGGTGATACAATAGAAAAGTCGCAGGCTCTTTCTTGATGATGGATGTATTAATGTCCGAAACATGTTGAGAATAGAAGAAGTGAAATAAAACTTAATAACTAGTGACATCAAGTTGGTCTCTTATTCTTCAACTATCACAATGATGCACAGTCCAATATACATAAGATTATCTACTCATGTTACAATTTTGGAATTCAATTCTCATAGAACCTTTTCACTCAGCATGATTTTCATCTGAATGGATATGGAGAAGGGCTGTTAGCTAAACAAACAGAAATCTGGGAAACCTATTAGTCTAAAATGGAAAATGGAGCTAAATGAAAATGCCACTACACATCTCCCTTATAAGGAAATAGTAATCCCCATGACCATGGCACTTGATCATCCACAAACACAACCCAATAGTCACCTGTAGCACATCAACTAGAACAAAAGGGCCACCTGTCACAAGACACAATGATTTTTTATGGTGAGACACACTAAGTCTAGAAGACAGTAACATTCATAATCAGTATTATAGTTCCACTACTAATTTTTAATCTGATTTTATGCTCAATTCTTCAAATATTGATGTAAATTCTCCCTTAAAAGATAGTTCCAATAACCTTATGGTCTATCATCAAAACATAAGAGACTTAAAGGGGAAAAATTAGCCAGTTATCAAATACATTATATTCTAAGCTCCCACATTTACTATGTATGACCCAGCATCATCACAAAAATTTAGAAACAGATATGATGTCAACTGAATATTATGAACTTGGCACCAAATTTTGTAGGCATTAATATAAAAATAGAGGTGTATGTATATTTGTGCACGAATTCATTCACTTCAGTACTATTCCTACTTACAATATCTGTCAAGAGAAAGATCTTGAAATATGTGCCATCAAATTAAATGTACCTAAGATTAAAAAAGTCTTGTAACTATCTATTGATCAACTACTGAAAATTAAAACTACTTCTTGGGGAAATTAGAATTTATTTTGAATCAATTACATTAACAAAAAAAAAAATTATCATCTGTGGGGATAAAAATATTATCTTGATAGTCATAATAGAAGACAACAGTTAGATACTCTATTAGCTATGTACAATCTAAAAAGTACAGTTAATTTTCCTACAGGAATTTTTAATGGTTCAAGTACTGCAATTGATAATATTTTTTTGATTTATCAAGAAATTTTACTATAAATCCACTCATCAATGGACTGTCAGATCATGACACTCAGAAACTAAAATTACAAAATGTCACTGCACCTATAAAACAAATCACATCTTGTTAAGTTAGGAACATTAATAGCTTCACTACACACAAACTTCAATCTAAATTGAGTACTGAAATTTGGGAGGATATTTTTGAAGGATATGACACAAATGTTATATTTAACAACTTTTTAAACATTTACTTAAATTTTTTTTATGTATGTTTCACTAAAAGTAAACTTAATTCCACACACAGACATAACCTGCAGAAAACTAGGGAAATTAGAGAGTCGTGTCATAAGAAATGAATTTTATACATGAGTTGTAGGGAGAAAAATGATACCAGTCTGAAACTACAATACAAAAGGAATTGCAGGATATTAACAAATGTTACACAAACAGAAAAAAAAAACTATTATAACAAATTAATATCTAAATCCACAAATACAACAACTACTGCATGGAAAATTATAAAAAAAAGAAGTAGAAAATAACAACTGTCAAAATGATATTAAATCCTTAAATATTAACAATACTATAATGATTGATCCACATGAAATTGCCAACACTTTAATGATTATTTCATAACTGTCGCTGACATTGTTAAAGGAAACAAAAAAAGTAACAATGGTCCTACGGAAAACATGAATCCTTTCAGTTACTTGATTAACAACTTAACAGCACATTTCCAAGAATTAATTGGAACTATGCCACAACTTATGAAACTGGTAAGATTATCAAATCCCTAAAGGCTAAAAACTCCCCATAAAAATTCTACAATTAAGCACCCCTTCTATCATTCCCCCCTTAACCTAAATTTGTAACAAATCCCTTTCCTCAGGTGTATTCTCTGAAAGATATAAACAAACCTGTCCATAACACAGGAAACAAACTTCTCACCACAAATTATAGGCCAATCTCTCTTTTAACATCCTTTTCTAATATTTTCGACAGCTAATATATTCAAGTCATTTAATTAGAACACCAACTAATGCACATACATAAAATTTTTACATTAAAACATTTAAAATCGTCCCAACATGTTTCGATCCCAAGATCATCTTCAGGGAGCTACACTGTTCCTTGCTAAAGTCACATTTTTAAAAACACCCACTGATTAATTTCCCCTCTATGAGCTCGTAAACACAATACGAATCCTTCCACGTAATCCATAGCCAATCTCACGCAGCATAACACACGCCCATAGTCAGGTGCATTCTCAGCAGCGTACAACTTAAACACAATATGGTAAGCATAAACCTTACTTCAATCCAGATAGCCTAATTATTTGTGTACAAAATTTAATTAATACTATATTATCTAATCTTACTATATTGTTTTGACAATCTACTTATTAAATATATTTTATATTACAGACATGCTGCAATAGCACCAGGTTAATAAATAAGGAAATCAATCAGTTAGTGTTTTTAAAAAGGAAGGAACAGTGTAGCTCCCTGAAGATGATCTTAGGATCGAAACATGTTGGAGTGATTTTAAATGTTTTAATGTAAAAATTTTATGTATGTGCATTAGTTGGTGTGCTAATTAAATTACTCTACAAAATGCACGGTACAACAATAAAGATAATATATTCAAGATTATATAAACAATTATGCACTAATAACATACTATTCAAGGAACAATATGGATTTAATAGTTCCACTGAAGCTGCATCTTATAATGTAATTAATAAAATATTAAAAGCTATGAATAATAGACTTTCTCGAGGAGGATTATTGTGTGACCTTGAGAAGGCCTTTGATTGTTACCATGGAATTCTAGTAGATAATCTAGAGTTTTATGGGATTAGTGGGAAATTTCTAACTTTAATACAATCTTATCTCAGAGAAAGATACCAAAAGTACTCAATGATAAAATTAATGCATATGATAGTGTTTCTTCTGGATGGGAAAAAGTTCCAACCAGAGTTCCTCAGGGTCTGAACTTGGGTCCATGACTTTTTCTTATTTACAATTATGAGTTACACAAAATAAGAGATAATGACGATAAAGTTGTGCTCTTTGCAGGTGATGCTAGCATTATTATAACAAACTCTAATCATGTGGAACCCCAAGCAACATTCAACACAACACTCACTGATATAATCTCATGGTTTCAAGCCAATTTTCTATCATTCAACTTTAATGAAATGTATTATATAGAATTTAGAACAAAAAATTGTATTGACACTGCATTACATATTATCCACTTTAATAAATCTACTGCTAATGTTACATACAAGGCGTGTTCAAAAAAAGACCAAACTTTTGCTATCAAGACTTTATTGCTCATTTTACAGCATTTTAAGCACTGTCCCCTTCAAAGTAGTCCCCTCGACTGGCGAAACACTGTTCCCAATGTTTCTTCCATTGTTGGAATGCTTCCTGGAA
>Ga0131853_10021933_pt1 | contig 11575 bp, 8 predicted proteins | sample TergutLab28metaG_FD_92764 | JGI IMG/M metagenome (GOLD analysis project Ga0131853, IMG submission 92764) | Labiotermes labralis P1 segment gut microbial communities from Petit-Saut dam, French Guiana - Lab288 P1 (version 2) (version 2) | ecosystem: Host-associated > Arthropoda: Insects >...
AGGGTGCGCAGGGTGTGATGTTGGATGTGGACCACGGAACATATCCGTATGTGACATCCTCTAACACCGCCGCCGGAGGCATATGCACAGGCAGCGGTGTTGCACCTAACCGGATAGGGAAAGTGTTCGGCTGCATGAAAGCGTATACAACGCGGGTCGGCGAAGGTCCGTTGGTGACAGAGCTTCACGGGGATGCCGGCAGACATCTCATGGAGAAGGGAGGGGAGTACGGTGTCACCACCGGAAGGGGAAGAAGATGCGGATGGCTTGATCTCGTTGCTGCCGAGCATTCCGTAAGATTATGCGGGATAACATCACTGGCGATCACCAAACTGGACGTTCTGAACGGGTATGACAGGATAAGGGTCTGCGTCGGTTACAAGATCGACGGGAAGGGAGAGAAACATTTCCCTGCATCTCTGGCGAGGCTCGGACGTGCCGAACCCATCTATGAGGAGTTCGACGGATGGAGCGATTGGGAGTGTTCTGAAAGGATCGCAGAGAAAGGATATGATGCTCTGCCGAATGAGCTCAGAACGTACATCCGGTTCATCGAAGGTTATCTGAAGGTTCCGGCCGAGATAATCAGCATCGGACCGAAGAGGTCCGAGACGATAGACCGCCGTGTCAGAGAACGGCCTTCTTGAATTTGTCCGCGCCCGTGTTCAGCGGGCGGGTGGCATCTATGCCTATCTTCCATGTGGTTCCGTCGCTGCTCGGATCGAGTGACGATCCCGCGGCGTCAGGCACTCTGATCATACGGTTCCCCTGGAACCTTGTGGCCACGGCCCATTCCACCTGACGGTCATCGAATATGTCAATGTCCTCATCTACGATTATCACCTGTTTCATCGACGGGTGACCGGTGAACGCCGCCATTATCGCGTTCATGCCGTCACCTTCCTTGTTCTTGGTTATCGATACGACACCATGCAGCCAGCAGCAGCCGCCTTCCGTAAGGCACACCGCATGCGTCCTCGGGACCGCTTGACGAACGGTTCTCAGGATCATCGGCTCCCTGGGCAGACCCATCAGCAGATAATGCTCATTGCCTCCGGGCAGCAGAAGATGGAACAGCGGTCTGTCGGCCGTCCATGCCTTGTCTATCGCTATCACCGGCTGCACACGAACTTCGTCATACGTCCCCGTTATGTCGACGAACGGTCCCTCGTTCATCCTGTCCAACGTGATCCTCCCCTCGAACACGTAATCGGTATCCGCAGGTACGAGTATGCCGTTGTCGCATCTCCCGACCTCCAGCGGCTTTTTGAAGGACGATTCGTACATGGCCGACGCGATCTCCAGTTCATCGACACCGTAATCGGTCGATGTGGCCGCCGCGAGGAGGACCTCCGGACGAAGACCGATGCATACCGCCACATTCAGCTCCTGACCTTTGGACCTTGCCAGTTCCGACATCGTGTACAGGTGCCTCGGCACAAGTCTCACTGCCATCGTATCTTTCCCGACGATCATCATCCTGTGGAACGAGACGTTCCTATTGCCTTCCCATTCAGCTATTATCACCCCGGCGGTGATGTACCTTCCGCCGTCCAGCGGGAAATACTTGGGAGCAGGCAACGCTGTCAGATCCACCGGGACGGAGTTCTTCCTGAATCCCGGTTTGTCCGTTATCTTCACTGGTTTCGGGCATGATATCGCGTTCGAGATGTGCTGCACGAGATGTGACGGACCTATGTTCATGGCCTCGGCGATCTTCGCTCTCGTCGAGAACAGGTTACCGACAGCTTCTTTGTTCAGCCCTTTGAAATGGACGGTCTTATCCTGGTCGCCTATGAGCACCTTCGTGATGTCCTGGGAGTTCAATTCCAGGTCTCTGTCGTTGTGCACCGCATCTGATGTCAGAAACTTCCTGACGGACATGATTCTCCATGCGCTCCTTGATATTTAATATGAAGGTCGATAACCAAAATAATATATGTGGCGGATGTTCGCTACATCAATGTCCGACCCTGTTCAGGATACCATAAGGAAGTATGCACTTCAGAACGCCGTGTTCTTCAAGGGCGCCGCCGACCCGAAGGCGGTCGTCGGTAAGGTACTGGGAGAATGTCCCGATCTGAGGAAGAGATCGGCCGAGATAATACCGCTGATCAACGATATCGTCGCCGATGTCAACGGAATGAGTCAAGATGCGCAGGCAAAGGAACTGCAGGCGTTCGACCCCGACATGATGAGGAAGGAGAAGAAAGAGCGGACGTACGAGCTCCCTGCGCTCGATGGTGCGGAGAAGGGAGTGGTCATGCGCATAGCCCCCGGTCCGTCCGGACCGCTGCACCTGGGACATTCCAGGGTATCCATTCTGAACGACGAGTATGTGAAAAGATATAACGGCAGACTGATAAACAGGTTCGAGGACACCAATCCTGAGAAGATCGATCCGGATGCCTATGACATGATACCTGAGGACCTTGAGTGGCTCGGCGTCAAGGTACATGAGACCATGGTACAGAGCGACCGGTTCCCGATATATTACGATGTCACTAAGAAACTGATCGAGTCCGGGAACGCATACGTGTGCACATGCAACGCCGACGACTGGCGGGAGAAGAAGGAGAAGATGATGCCTTGTCCGTGCCGTGACCTCTTGCCCGATGAACAGTCGGAAAGATACGACAGATTGCTGTCCGGCAGCTACGGTGAAGGAGAGGCGATAGCCGTCGTCAAGACGGACCTGCGGCATCCGAACCCGGCCGTGAGGGACTTCGTTGCCTTGAGAATTGTCGACCATCCGCATCCGCGCACCGGTACGAAATACAACGTATATCCGATGATGAATCTCTCTGTCGCGATAGATGATCACATGTCCGGCATGACGCACGTCATCAGGGGCAAGGACCATCTGAACAACACGTTCAGACAGGAATACGTGTACGATCACATGGGCTGGAAGAAACCGCACTTCCATCACTACGGGCTGGTAAGCATACCTGATTCCGTGCTGAAGACATCGATGATCAAGGAAGGGATAAGAGCAGGAGATTACACAGGATGGGATGATGTCCGCACCGGTACGCTGAGAGCGCTGAAGAAACGCGGCATCAAGGCGGACGCGATACGCAGATACTGGGTGGAGAGCGGCGTCAAGCCGATAGACATACAGTTCACTTGGGATACTCTGTACGCCATGAACCGCGACATTGTTGACGGTGGCGCGAACAGATATTTCTTCGTTCAGGACCCGGTGGCGTTCAATATCACCGGTATCGACAGTATAACAGGCAAGGCGCCGCTGCACCCGGACCGCCCGGAGAGAGGTACCCGCGATTACTCATTGAGCGGCAACATCTCCGTCTCGATATCGCCGCCGGATGCCGCCGGATTCAAAGAGGGCGGTATGGTAAGACTGAAGGACCTGTGCAACCTTGAGTACGGTGATCCCGCCGTATACGCCGGAACGGACCTGTCCGTTCTGAAGAAGGGTGTGCGTGCGGTGCAATGGGTGTCATCCGGGATACCTACGGAACTGCATATGCCTGACGGCACTGTCCTGAGAGGCGAATCGGAGAGGTCATTGCTCTCAGAGAAAGGGGAGATCGTCCAGTTCGAGAGGGTAGGTTTCGTGAGACTCGAAAAGAACGACAAAGACGGCATATACGCCGTGTTCGCGCACCGCTGATCTCATATCAGCGACAGTATGGCGTTGAACCCCGCCCCTATCATGAGCGCCGCGATCAGTGACGTTCCCGATATCAATACGGTGTTCTTCGCACCGAACTCCCTCCACAGCACCGCCACCGTCGCCAGGCACGGTACGTACAGCGCCATGACCACACCGAACACCAGGAACTGATCGGGCGTCATGAAATCCGCCAGTGTTATGGGGGCGGCGAGCACCATCAGCATCGCCAGCGCCATCTCCTTTCTCAGGATGCCGAAGACGAACGCTATTATCACTATCGGCGGAAGTCCGAGCAGCGTTCCCGTTATGAACGAGAACGGTCCGACCATCGCGTCGAGCGCCCCGTAGAACAGCAGCACCTCCAGTATTATGCTTCCGGCGACCAGTAACGGAAATGCGAGTATGAAGAAGTCCTTGCATCTATTCCATGTCTTGAATATTACGTTCTTCATGGACGGCGCTGACAGGTCGGGCATCTCCATTGCGAGACTTGTGGGCTCGAACTTCATCCATCTGTTCATCAGGATGCCGATGACGAATATCATTGCCAACAGTAACATGAATATGGAGAATGCGGCCGCTATTCCGGCATATTTCCCGGTGGCACCGAGTATTATCGCAAGCTGCGCCGAGCACGGCACGGCCATCGCGATCATGGTGCTTATTATGATCCGTTCCCTCTTGGACGCTATGACGCGCGTCGCCATTATTGCGGGCACGTTGCAGCCGAGGCCGACCATCATGGGGATGAACGCACCGCCGTGGAGACCGAGCGAGTGCATCGTCCTGTCCAGAAGGACGACGGCCCTCGGAAGGTATCCCGAATCCTCAAGTATGCCCAACAGCACATAGAAGAGCATTATGAACGGTACCACGATCGTGAGTATTGCGAGTATACTTCCGTTGATGCCTTCCATCACCGCGGCACCGAGATCGCCCCCGATGCGTTCGCCGATATCCCTCAGGGAATCGCCGACAGCGGAGACGTAGGCATCATGTATCAGCCCTTCGAGGAAGTTGCTCACGCCTATGAACGTCAGGAACGTCAGGAAAAGGACGCCGATCAGTATCGGTATCCCTGTGGCCGGGGCAGTTGTCATATCGGACAGCTTCTCCGAGAATGTCAATTCGCGTGCGGTCTTCTTCTGGACCTCGTTCTTGACTATGCCAGCCTGACCGTATCGGTCCCTGGCGATGTGCACGTTTATCGATTCACCGTGGCTCCTTTCGAACTCGGCGGCCATCCTCTCGGCGGTCTCCCTTTCTTCATCGGATGCGAGCGACGATATGAATTCGTCCGCCTCCAGTAGTTTCACGGCGACGCCGCGCGGGTCGAGGCCCGCGATCGTGCCGATCGAAGTGAGCTCTTCGATGTACTCCTCGGTGTGGCTGTCGTATCTCACGTTGAACGCGGCGGTCCTCTTCTTGAACGATATGATCTCGTCCATGAGCGCATCCACACCTAACGCCGACCTTGCCGAGACGGGGACCACCGGTATCTTGAGTATCCTGCTCAGTAACGACAGGTCTGTATCGAACCTTTTCATAGCCAGGTCCATCTTGTTCAGCGCGAGTATCGTCGGCAGACCGAGTTCTATCACCTCGAAGCACAGTACTATGCTTCCTTCGATGTTCGACGCATCGGCGACCACGACGACCACATCACCCGGATCATTGACCAACGCGTCCATTACCATGCGCTCATCATCCGAGTTCCCTGAGAGCGCATACGTTCCGGGGAGATCGTGGACGTGCACGTTGACGCCGTTGCGAGTGACGGTGGCCTCCTCGAACTCCACCGTCGTCCCGGCGTAATTGGATATTATGACGCCAACGCCCGTCATCCTTGTGAAAAGGGATGATTTGCCGGCATTCGGCTGACCCACTAGCGTGACGCGTATCTCGTCCATCGTATCACTGTATGTTCACGAACACTATCGACGCAAGGTCCTGGTCGAGCGCGATGTTCGATTCTCCCATTCTGAATATTATAGGTCCGTTGTTCGTTGTACGGTTTACAAGCGAGACCGTTCGGCCGGGAACGAAACCGATGGACAGTAGTTTTCTTATCTTCTCGGAATTGTCGCATTTGAGATGGGATATCTTTCCGTTCATGCCGGCGGACATCCTGTTCAGCTGTATCCCCGATTCTTTCTTCAGGCATTCCGGACCGCAGACCTCGCATTCCGTCATATCGGCCGCGCCGATGATACGGCACATCTTCTTCGCCGACTCATCGGACAGTACGTGCTCCATCTTACACGCCTCCTCATGAGCGGAGCCCTGATCTTTATCAAGGACATCCATCAGGAAACGTTCGGCGATCTGATGTTTGTCTCTGAGCCGCTTCGCCTGCGCCAATCCTTTCTCCGTGAGCGAGACGCCCTTGTATTTTCTGTATTCTATAAGGCCGTCCTCGGCGAGGACCTTCAGCATCTCGGTGACGCTTGCCGCAGAGACGTTCATGAGTGCCGCTATGTCATTCGTCTTCGCGGTACCTTCTCCATCGGTGATCCTCAATATCCGAAGAAGGTAATCCTCACGGTTGCCTGTGGCCATGATACCTCATAACAAGAACATGGATATAAAGTTTTAGGATTTCCTAAAAATCATGGGACGCCGACTTGTTCGGTCGGCGACAGTCCCTTTCCGCTCATTTCCAGCTTCTCCAGCTCGGTGTACGCCACCTTCCCTACACTTGTCTTAGGAAGCTCATCTATGAACTCTATCTTCGACGGTATCGCATATCTGGCGATGTGTTCGGCGCAGTATCTGTTTATCAACTGTTTCGTGTTTTCATCGCCGTTCACGTCGCCCTTCAGAACTATGAACGCTTTCACGGACTGTACGCGTATGTCGTCGGGTATCCCTATGACGCACGAACACTGAACGAGCGGATGTGAATCGAGGATATTCTCTATCTGACTCGGATATATGTTGTACCCGGAGCTTATGATCATTCTCTTGATCCTCTGTTTGAAGTAGATGAAACCTTCCTCGTCCATCATCCCGGCGTCGCCGGTGTGCAGCCACACCCTTCCGTCCGCGTGGCGTTTCAGGATGTTCGCCGTCTCTTCAGGCTGGTTGTTGTAACCGAGCATGACCGACGGCCCCGATATGCATATCTCTCCGTCTGTCCCGTACGGGACCTCATCCCATGTTCCTATCGACACTACCTTGTAGAACGTGTCCGAGAACGGTATACCTATGCTCCCCGTCCTGTATTCATCTATCGGTGTGAGGCATGATGCGGTCACGCATTCTGTGAGGCCGTAGCCTTCTCTGATGGTAGATGACGATCCGCAGTCCTTCAGGAACGTGTCCACCTTCCTCTTGAGGTCCACGGTGAGCGTGTCGCCTCCGACGAATACACCTCTCAGGAACGAGAGGTCCGCATTCTTGAGATGTTTGTTGCGTATCATCAGTTCGAACAGTGTCGGAACGCCGGCTATGAACGTCGGCCTCTTCTTCTTTATGAGCTTCGCATAAGCGTCCGGAACGAACGTCGGAACGAGTATCAGCCTGGCGGCATGCGTGAGCGTCATGTGCATGCCGATACACAACCCAAAACCATGGAACATCGGCAGCACACCTAACATGGCATCCTTCTCGTTTATCTCGTACTGCCCCATCACATACGTCTGCATGGCGGTGGCGTTGAAATTCAGATTGGTCAGAAGCACCCCCTTCGACGGTCCTGTGGTGCCTCCTGTGTAAAGTATCACGGCCACATCCTCTGCCGTTGTATCCGCCCGTTCGGCGTTGCCGAAGCCCATGGACATCATGTCCTTCCATGAGATCATGTGCGGCTTCATGGATATCTTGGGAATGTTACGGGAGTTGAACTTATACGCCATCTTGAAAAAGAGGTTCAGCCCCTCGGACACATCCACGACCACCAGTTTCTTCAGCGTCGTGGTGTTCTCGAGACCGTCGAACGAACCGCAGAACCTGTCCATGGTCACGGCGACCTCGCTCCCGGAATCGTTGATGTAAAATTCTATTTCCTTCTTGGATGACAGCGGATGCACCATCACAGCCGCTGCGCCGACCTTGCTGACGGCGTAGAACATCGTCACCGCCTGCGGTGTGTTCGGTAAACAGATCACTACCCTGTCACCTTTCCCGACGCCCATCGCCACCAGCGACGAGGCTACCATGTCTATGTCCGACATAAGTTCGGAATAGCTTGTCTTAGAACCCATGAACTCGTACGCACACCTGTCGTGATGACCTTCGGCAGCTTTCCTCAGAACATCATAGACCGTATCCGCGGGATAGTCCAACGTCGGCGGAACGTTACCGTAATGTCTGATCCAGGGTGCGTCACTCATTGATGACCGATGCCTCCGAAAAAGGTGTTTCAAGCGTCCTCGGATCCGCGAGAATCTCCTTCACCAACCTTATCGACCTCATATAATAATAACCATCCGCTATCCTGTCGTCCACAGTGAGCGCCAGATCGAGACATTTCCTCACTTCCACGACGCCGTCTATCACGACCGGTCTGTCCTCTATCGCCCCTATGGCAACGAAGAGCGAACCTGTCCCCCAATTGTTCAGATGATGGAACGGAGCGTTCCCTTTCAGACTGCCCAGGTTGGCAACGAACGCGGACGCGTAGTTCGGGTCCGATTCGATCAGGCTCTTCGGGACCTTTCCGAAATAGTTGAGGAACCTGAGGAACGCCACTACGAACTTCGTGAGAAAACGGGGCATCTTCGAGAATGTCTCCACCGTGCCGTCGGCACCGGCGGATTCGGCGTTCCTGAACTCGTTTATGTGGGAGTACATCCTCTCGCTTATCTCCATGATCGTCCATGACGGTTCGAATGCGATCCTCACAACGGTCTCGGCACCGGTGTCTGTGAACTCCTTCTTCACCACGAACCCGATGTCGATCTTGTGCCTCCTGTAAAGACGATGACCGGAGATGAAATTGTTCAGCGCCGGCCGCATCGCGAACGTCCTGACCAGTGCTGACATGAGCAATGAGAACAGCGTTACGTTATTGCCTTCTATCTTCTTACGTTCCTCCAGATACTCCAGGACGTTGGTCACGTCTATGCTCTCTCTCAGGTAGACCTCGCACTCCGTACGTTTGGGCATGAGAAAGGGCATGAATTTGTGCAACGGATCCGCATCGTACAGATAATATCCGTCCTTACGGTCCTTCCATCTCTTCTTACCCATAGTTCAAGGGATACCTCTGCCCATTAATAATACGTAGCACGTGCAAAAGTTTACTTTCAGCGGGATAAAGCTTTAACTTCATATATTCGCAATCGTATCATGCGGCTGTGTCGCTCGAAGAGTTGAAGGCAGAGGCCGAGAGAGGCAATGTGACCGCGATGTTCGAGCTCGGTCAGTACCATGCATTGGGCACGGAGGTGCCCGTGGACGAGAAGGAATCGTTCAAGTGGTACGAGATGGCCGCCAATCTCGGTCACACGTCCTCCGAGTACATGATGGGTGAATGCTATTCGCACGGCATAGCCGTTGAGAAGGATGATTCGGAGGCGGTGCTGTGGTATCTGCGGGCAGCCGAGAAGGGGGACAGAAGGTCCGTCGGCGCCATATCCATGTACGGCGAGAGAGGATGGAACTTCGACGCGAAGACCGCTTTCAGCCGATACAAGAAGGGATCGGACGCCGGGAAGGCGGGCGCGACATACATGCTCGGACGATTCTATTTCTACGGAACGGGTGTGCAGCCCGACATCGAGATGTCATTCAAATTATGCGAGAGAGCGGCGGACATGGGGCACATCGACGCTGTTCACGAACTTGCGGTGATGTACAGGAACGGCGCGGGAACCGACAGGAACGGTAGTAAAGCATACGAACTGTTCCAAAAGGCCGCGGAACAGGGACATAGGAGCGCACGTCTGGCGCTCATAAGATGCCACGCTGAGGGGACAGGTGTGCCAAAGGATGAGAAGAAGGCGTTCGAAATGATATCCGATCTCGCCGATACCGGGTCCGAGGACGCTGAATACGAATTAGGACGATATTACCTGGAGGGGATCGGCGTCGAGGCTGACCCTCTCTATGCGTTCGGATGGTTCTCCGTGGCCTCCAGCCACGGATCGGTGGACGCACTGTACGGACTGGCGCAATGCCACCAGAGGGGCAGGGGTGCGGACCGCGACAGGAAAAAGGCAACAGAACTCTACAAAATGGCGGCGGAGCTCGGTCAGAGGGACGCGATGGTCGCGCTCGCACACATGTACTCGGACGGAAGGGACGTGAAGAAGGACGAGAAAGAAGCATTCAACTGGCTGCTGGCGGCCGCCAGACATGATTCTGAATATGCGCAGTTCAACCTCGCGCAGAGGTACATCGAAGGAAAAGGTGTCAAAAAGGATGACGGAGAAGCGTTCAAATGGTCGCTGCGCTCGGCGCAGAACGGGAACGCGACCGCTCAGTTCAACGTCGCAGAGGCGTACATGAACGGGCGCGGTGTGAAACGGGACGAGAGGAAGGGTTACACATGGTTCCTGAGGTCGGCGAAGAATGGTCACCACAGGTCACAGTATCACGTCGGAGTATGCCTGAGCAAGGGAGCCGGTACCGCCAAGAACATAGGTGAGGCGTTCAAGTGGCATGTGATGGCCGCCGACGCTGGCTACGGGAAATCTCAATATTTCATAGCTCAATGCTATTCCGAGGGAAGAGGTGCGGGCAGGGACGACAAGAAGGCGCTGGAGTGGTATCTGAAGGCGGCGTCCACAGGACATGTGCTCGCCCAGTATTATGCGGGGCACCATTACGCCAACGGCATCGGTACGAAACCCGACGAGACGGCAGCGATCAGATGGTACACACGCGCTGCGAAGCAGGGTCACACATACTCACGGAAGCTGATAGAGGAGTGCTTCGGGGAGAAGCTGAAGCTCGCTGCCGATATGACGCCGTTCGAGAAGCATATGGACGACGCTAAGAACGGGGATGCGGAGGCGCAGTACATAATGGGACGGTACTACGAGGACGGCATAGGCGTCGAGAGGGACCTGGGCGAGGCTAAGAAGTGGTATACGAAAGCGGCCGCACAAGGTCATTTCGATGCGAAGAAGAGAATGACAATAGGCCTCAAACAGCAGAGACCCTGATGATCATTCCGCGTATTCGCTCACCGCGGACCGTTCGATCTTTCTCGATTCAAGGATATCGAACAGTATAGCTCCTATCACAAAGCCGGCCACGATCGGGAACAGGCAGGATATCCAGTGATAGTGTGCCTCCGTCAGTATAGGATAGACTAGTACCGCGATCGGCACGGAAAACGGCAACGGAACGCAGTAACAGAGCGCGGCCTTCCTCTTTCCAGCGGTTCGTAACGCTACCGATCTACGCTTTCCGAATATCAACGTACATATTACATACCCTGCATTAGCGAGAATGAAAAGAACGATCAGCAGAGTATTGAGTGTGAACGCTTCCATCTCAGAACTCCCTTCTCCTGAATATGAGCGCCGATATCGTCATGGTCACCGCGAACCATGCCATCATGACAGTGGCCGATCCCAATACCGACATGGACGTTATACCGAACATGCTGCCGGAGAGGCTGTATACTGCGGAGATTATGTTACTGGCCGCGTATGTTATGCTGAACGTCGGCTCGCCGATGAAGTTCTCGTACATCATGTCTATCAGCCCGAATATCATGAACAGTGCCGCTATCGTGACGATCACCGCAGTGGACCCTTTCTTGAGTATGGAGCTCATAAGGAATGCGAACCCGCCCGTGCCCAGCATGAACAGCAATGCCAGCCCCAGCGACGTGAGCACGGTCGTGTTGACCGTTGCCCCGTTTATGTACACCATCAATATTGACACCAGATAGTACAGTATCATTATCACGCCGCATACGATGTAGCAGGCGAATGCCTTGCCTATGAAGAATGACGTCTTCTTCATGGGTCTCGG
>Ga0131853_10021935_pt1 | contig 11574 bp, 5 predicted proteins | sample TergutLab28metaG_FD_92764 | JGI IMG/M metagenome (GOLD analysis project Ga0131853, IMG submission 92764) | Labiotermes labralis P1 segment gut microbial communities from Petit-Saut dam, French Guiana - Lab288 P1 (version 2) (version 2) | ecosystem: Host-associated > Arthropoda: Insects >...
TCAACATGTTTCGGATGTTAATACATCCATCCTCAGGAGCTTGCGACTTATTTGTTGAGTTATTTTATGGGTTGTATTGCTCTGGTACGATGTGTGTTGGTGTTACGTTGTGGTTTGGCTGGGGTGGTGTGGTATCCGGATGCAGGCTTCACCCCAGCCAAACCACAACGTAACACCAACACACATTGTACCAGAGCAATACAACTCATGAAATAACTCAACAAATAAGTCGCAAGCTCCTGAGGATGGATGTATTAACATCCGAAACATGTTGAGTATTAAATAATGAAATAAAAATGCAAGTGACATCAAGTTGGTCTCTCTTTATTCAACAGTCCCTAAGGTAGTCAAGAAAATATCTCTTTTTAGAAAACCCTCAAGTCCATTGCCGTATTCGTATCAGACTGCTTTTTGTCCATACGCTGAGCCACGTTAATCCATTAATGCCTTGCAAAAATATTATTTTAGGCCCGCTTTAAAATTAACCGCCCATCTAATTCTGGGTCTTCCAAGTCTGCACGTTTCTTCAGGTTCTCTATAGAGTTTTCCACAGTTTCCTCCCTCAAAAGCACAACTATCTTTATCGGGCACCCTTCACCTGTGTTTTTTCTTCAATTACACACACTTAAAACAAAAGATAAAACAAAGGTTTACCATTCCCGATACAGGCCTGGACAGGCCCTGAGGGTTCCAGGTGGATGAAGCTCCCAGATTTCAAGCCACTCAGCACATGAAATGTGTAAGTTTGTCAGCCCTGTGCATCGGGCGCCTTTACCTTCAAAGAAATATTCCTGGTACTCATTTCTTATAGTGGCTGGGTCGACCTCAGGACCACAGTTCGGCCGGAAAGAATATGTCAAAGAAAAATTCCAGTGATACCATCGAGAATCAAACCGGCGACTTTACTGCTTGTAGCACAGTGTCTCAATAAACTGCGCCACCACGTTCCCCTCAAACAACAAGCGATATTACAGTTTTGCACATTTTGGTTTTAAATTCTCAAAACCGCATGATAACAGGCGTTTCCGTAATTAATCTGCTCTTCATTTCTTCACACATACAATTCTGACAGCTTAGTGTCGTTCCGATGTATTTCAAATTTGCTACACTAACAAAGGATTTGGCTTTCTGTAAGTTCGGAAACAAGTGAACGCAACTGAAGCGTGCCGAGATGCGGTTTTTAAACCACTAGCGGATTCACCCTCCCAGATAGAAGGCTGAGTACAGCGAGAAACTAAAGTTCGTAATTTTGCAGGTAGAATTGCAACGTTCAGCCTTTCGGTTATGCTGGATCGCTAAATTCCAAATACTGCCTAGGACGGGGGGATTTTAATTTATGGTAACCTGAGATGGTTTCACGACCGCACGGTTTCACGTGGCCGGCGATTGTTAAAGGAAGAAAAATAGTGTATATATATATATATGTATATATATATGTATATATAAGTGTATGTGTGTGTGTGTGTTTGTGTGTGTGTGTGGTGTGTGCGTGTGCGCGTGCGTGTGTATGTGCGTGCGTGCGTGTGTATGTGTGCGGTGTGTGTGTGGTGTGTGTATGTGTATGTGTGTGCGTGCGCGTGTGTATGTGTGTGTGTGTGTGTGTGTGTCCACAGAAGAAAAATAATTTTTGAAGGTCAATAAAAGATGAACTCGAACGAATTTTAATGTGGTGGAACAGGCCTTTAGTCTAATCGGAGAGCATGGTGCTGGGGATAATGATGCTGATAACGAAGACGAAGACGACGGCGATGATGATGATGATTATTATTATGATGATGATGACTATGTTGTGCTTCGGTCCTTCCATTACACAAAGTTCCTATCAGGTATTTTCTCATTACATGATATCCATAGTTGCTCGTGCTTGTCACAGTCAATAAACTGACGACAAAGAATGAGTGTCAATAAATTGGTAAGGGTGTGCAAGGAACCGGTCATGACCTCATTTAAATACTGCTTCAGATTTAGCTTGGTGGATTGAGAATAGAATATATATATATATATAATATATTAAGGTTTCGAAACCTTAAGGACCCAATGCACTTACGCCTTTTACAAGCAGTCCCATTGTGCCCACTGGGTGGAATGAGGAAAACCACAAAACCTAGAACAGATCTATCCCGGTAAAGTTTCATCTATTTCACATCTCGCACACACACCTAGCTCTACTGTTCCAGTCACATTACTGAGTTAAATTCCTACAGTGAAGCTCCTTTTTCGTTTCAAATCGAAGGTTACAATGCACAGAAACCCGGTTTGTTTCATGATTTCTTTTATTCTGATTTGGTTTCACCTCTGTTTGTTGTAAATATGTTTCCTAGCACTGTTCTTTCAGATACGGATGCATTTGCTTGCTTTTGTCAAAGTGAGAATTCATGTATTGCACCCACACAGAGCAGAGAATTAATATCAAGTTGACCCACTTAGCACTCACACAAAAAGTGTGCTTCTGCACATCATAAAGTGAGCCTACTCATACAGTTATTACTACTCCTCATGAGTCTACTTGCCAAAACTTGAAAGTATGTACATTTTTGTACGTGGTCCGGATAGTTCAGTCGGTATAGCTACTGACTACGGGCTGGACGATCCTGGATCGAATCCCGGTGGGGACGAGATTTTCCGCCCTTCCAGACCGTTTCTAGGGCCCACCCAGCCTGCTGTAAAATGGGTACCGGGTCTTTCCCGAGGGTAAATTGCGGCCGGGGCGAGCTGTTGACCACTCACCCCCTTCTAGTGCCGCAGTCATGGAAGAGTAGAGCTATACCTCTACCCACCAGCTGGGCCACACCGGCCCTGTAACGGGATCACTTTACCATTATTTGTACGATATGTAAGAAGATCTCATGTATAATTTGGTTTTAGACAATTGTGGATGCATACAGAAAGACGAAAATATTAGAGGTGAAGCTCCACCGATTCTTAACCTCGGAACAGTCAGTATCACGCTCCAGTCGCTTTATCCTTCAGGGAGAAACCCCCCCCCCCCACTAATCATTAGAGTAAAGGTTGTGTGGGCCTCAGAGACCTTCTGAAGGTTCTGGAATAGAGAAGTGTCTTTTGCCCTTGCCAGGTTTCGAATCGCGTATATTCCAGCCCGTAGCCTAGTCGCTATATCGGCTCAGCGGAGAAAAATATTTAGGACTGAATTCAAGAATGACTCTTCTGCTCTGTCGTCATAGCTTACACTTCTTACTGTGAGTTCTTTCGTTTTCTATTTTTATCACAATTATTATTATTATTTTAACATTCTTTGTAAAAATAATTTATCTCTCTCTCAGATTTTCCGCACCTGCCCAGACCGCCCCTGGAACCCACCCAGCCTCCTACACAACGGGTACCGGGTCTTTCCCGGGGGTAAAACGGCCGAAGTGTGGCTTTGTACACCCACCCTCATCTAGTGCCAAGGTTAAAGAAAGAGTAGAGCTATACATCTACTCACCCTCTGGACCTTCGTGGCGTGTTCTAGGGAAAACTTCAACTTTACCTTTACCCTCTCTCAAAGGTTGTAATATTCCCTTGATAGGTATTCTTTAAACTCTTTCGCGAAACTAATAGCTTTTACTAAGATCACGGTATGAGTCCGTCTGTTAGTCACAAGTCTACTCCCACCGGTATTATTTTTTCTGAAAAGTCTGCTTCGAAGTTTTAAAATTATATAGACTGATGCACTCCAATCTTGTACAAAGTAGTTAAATCGAGCAACCAATCTACAAAAACATTCACACGTAGGTGAATGTGGGTGATTTGCTTTTGTACATGAGACAATCATCGCTGTGAGCTACTGAAGGAGGTCTAGGAAACAAATATAGATATACACGTTTCCGAAAGAAGTACCGAAATTGGAAACCAAATATATCCCTATTTACAAGCGAAGCACCAGGCATATGGACTTGCAAGAAAAGGCTGACTAGAAAGGCCGGTGAAATAATTACGATCTAACCACAACGACCAAAGAAAGAATTTACTGCATTGAAACTGCACGTAAAGAGTTAAGGAATAATATGGACGATAAGAATAACTGGGACAATAAGAGATCGAACGTGCCAAGAGTCTTACGCCCTGTGGACATTGCCTCAATTGTTTAGGCTGCTGACTGATGTGGCCATTATTTGGATGACAGATTCTTAGATAATATAACAGGAATCTTTCGACTGTACATATTGCATATCGTAGAAGGGAACGTGAAGATAATTACAAACGGTGATTAGGCGAAGTCTTGAAAACGTTGGGTTTAGACCTGATTGTCTGGGATGTGGCGTCATACATCGTGATAGATAGTTACTAAGGTTTCGGAGTTACGTGTTCTGTCCTTTGTCAGGGCGGAATAGAGACACAACACGTTACTCCAAAAGTGTCTTTTCACCAAACTACACAGCGTCACGTTTCCTAAGCAAACCGCCGTCACAGTCACCGCCCTGAGAACCAATCACACGAGACGGTAGTGGATTTATTGTGGGCAAAATGCCGTTTCGTTTTTATGTGGAAGTTCTGAGGAAAAGTGAGATATCTTGTGCAGAATAACTGTCGCTTGTGGGATATTTATCTTCAGATATTTTTTTTGGACAAATCACTAACATGTTTTTGCCCTAGATAACACATAAGTTACATAAATATGCAGAGTTTCTACGTCTATGTCTACATCTCTCTTTCTTTGGTTAATCTCATCGTCTAATTTTTCACATACTTATTACTTTGCCTGGGCTCGCAGGACGCAAACTGCAACAACTTTTGGAAATCCAATATGGATATAAATTCCCTTTGTTTCTGAGTAACTGTTGCCTTGCAAGAAACGGGCGCTGGTTTGCTCTTAAGTATGTGCTTTTGGTTGCTCTGGGCATTCTGTTTTAAATTGCTTCCTTATTCTCACAGATTGATCGTAAGAGCATCGTCATACAGCTAGGCACTCTGATGGCTTATCAGATGAGAAACCGTAAGGCCATTGCACACATGTAATCAACTCTGAACCTTATTTTTCTTATCGCACCTCACAAGGCCAATCATTAATAAGAAAGAGGCTAACGCAGATCTGTGGCGTCTTGCGTAAAGTTGCCTAACCTTACCATTTTTACTCTTCTCTGATTTTGGCAAGCATGATGGAGTATTGTGACCCATTATTGCATGTCTTACAATTTGTAATATTCACCAAAATAATGTAAGAAATTCAAATAGGAATGAGTGAGATGTACAGTTATGTAGCACGAACGACAGGCTCGAAAGCGTTTTCAAAATCTTGGTCGCAAAAACCAATGAAAAGCTACAGTTTGGGAAACCTAATAGTACACGGGTAATGATATAAAAATGAATCTTAAATGAATATAGGAAGAATTTGTGGGCTGCATTTCTTTGGTTCAGTTCAGTCCAGTACAGTAGCCGCAGCTTGTGAATATTTTAATGAAATTTGAGTTCCTAAAAGGCGTGAAATTTAAGACTACTTGCGAAACTATGGACCTAGGGTATAGATAGGTAGATAGACTGTACTTGGGTTCGGGATCTTGCGGTCCCGATGCACCTAGGACATAGTGACGGGCCCTTTGTGTCCCGTGTCAAAACATGGGAGCCCCGTAATTTTCTGAAGTTCCAGATGGCCCCCCCAACAAGGACCTGGGGTAAACTAGACAGCATAGTGACTGTCTACTGGCTGGGTGATCCGGGGTTCCAATCACAGCCCTGGCAAGATAATTATCTCTTCTTCGAAACGCCCAGACTAGCTCTGAGGTTCACCCAGCCTCCAACTCAACGCATAACTGGACCATTTCCGCAGCAGTAAAGCGGACAGGGCTTTACGCTAACCACTGACCTCCATCTAACGTCGAGATCAAGAATTAGTGGAGCTGTACCTCCACTCTCTACGCTTTCGAGGCGTTTACAGGGACAACTTTTCCCTTTACCTTATCTGAAGAAGTATGATCTGCTGCTCGGTGAAGTTCTTCTGCTGTCTGAATTCGTGGATACTTAAGACTCATAAAGGGCTTTTTGTCTACTACTATACAGTAATGATAAAGCTTAGGATTACTTTCTTCTGAGATTTTACACCGTATTTTTTGTAAAGTTTTGTTCTCTTCTTCAGGCAGCGGTAATTAATATCTCGGGTCTGTAAAGGCAGAATATTTGTTGAGAAGCTAAGCTACTATTAGCTTCTAAAAAAGGGCTGTGGTCCTTGAAGTTTGTGTGTGATTTGTGAGCCTCCCTTCCTTAAGATCTGAGCTGCCTCAACTTGTGCTGCTCTTGTCCGCAGCCGCCAGAGAATTTCCCGTTATACAATAACAGGTAACCTCCAGCGGCCGCGGTGAGCAGTATGCATGAAGGCTGGTCGTTGACCTTATACGCTGCACACCGCTTACCCACAGTCACTGCTTTTACCTGCGAGCGTACCGTAATGATGAACCACAGTAAGAACAGTACATGTGTCAGCGCAGTTATTTAAGCACTTCATTGGCGTAATGGTTCACAATTTCACCGTTTTTAACCACGGCTCTAGACGATCTGAGTGGTCAGTTTTAAGCCCCTGCCGTTTTTCTTCCTGACCAGTGATTCTTGGTACCCAGTTGGTGTCTACTCTTGACGAAATGGAAAACAGAAAAAAATCTGTGCCCACGCTGGGAATTCAAACCCGATTTTCCAGTCGCCCAGCCAATGGCGTACACACTGTTTAAACTGAGAGTAGGAAACTGATTGTGAGAATTTATACACCATCTTAGAGTCAAGGCCACTCAAAGATATGCCTGTGCCGGCACAGAGGGGGGCGGAGGGATAGTTCCAACTCTGTAGCAACTCGGCACTAGAAGGAGGTGGGTAGTCAGCACCATGCTCCGGCCTCTTACCCTTGGGTCAGCCTCGGGAATGGTCCGAACGTCACGAAAAATCTCGCCCCTACCGGGATTCGATCCCCGGATCATCCAGTCCATAGCGAGTCGCTATAGTGTCTGAACTGTAACGGCCGCCACACCAGTTTAAAGGAAGCAGATAAATATTCTGTTTAATGACGGCTTTGTGATTAAATGAAATATGTCCGAATATGGAGTAATGGCGGAAGGGTGCTGACTGAAGGGCGTCGAAGTGCTGGGAGAAAAGCCTGTACCAGTGCCACTTTGTCCCCACATGGCGTAATGGCCTGGAATCCAACCCATTTTTGTGCAATGAGAGGCCTGCCAATAACAGCTTGAGACAAAGCATGGTGGAATTGATTTTAAATGTTGAAATAAAGAGATGCGACTATGAATGTTTTTGCCAGTGACGGCTGTCCTTTCTCTATAGACACTAATATGAAACAGAAAACTGCCTGTGCCTTCAGCCCTGGAATTCCATTGAAGTAAAGGCACCAGATTCCTCCGAAAGACCAGTACATACTTAACGAACCGCAGGACGTCATATTCCACAGACGAGTGTCTGAGTGATAAGTGGGGCCGACATGGGTAATTGTGTGAATGGTAAGTGGGGCTAGCATAGGTGAGTGTGTGAGTGGTAAGTAGTGAGTATGTGAGAGGTAAGTAGGGCGGCCATGGATGAGTATGTGTGTGTGTGAGTGGTAAATGGTGAGTGCATGAGAGGTAAGTGGCTCTGATATGGGTGAGTATATGAGTGGTAAATTGTGTGGTGAGTGTGTGATAGGTAAGTGGGGCTGCCATGGATGAGTGTGTGAGTGGTGAGTGGTGAGTGGTGAGTGTGTGAGTGGTAAGTGGGACTGACATGGGTGAGTGAGTGAGTGAGTGATAGGTGGTGAGTGTGTGATAGGTAAGTGGGGCTGACATGGATGAGAATGTGAGTGGTGAGTGGTGAGTGTGTGAGTGGTAAGTGCGACTGACATGGGTGAGTGAGTGAGTGAGTGATAGGTGGTTAGTGTGTGATAGGTAAGTGGGGATGACATGGATGAGAATGTGAGTGGTGAGTGGCGCTCACATGGATGAATATTTGAATGATACGTAGGGCTGATATGGGTGAGTGTGTGAGAGGTAATGAGCGCTAACGTGGGTGAGTGTGTGTGAATGATAAATAGTGAGTGTTGGTGGTAAGTGGTGAGTGTGTGAGAGGTAAGTAGGGCTGACATGAGTGAGTTCTGTGAGTGAAGGATGGATTTTGGACAGAATAATGGTCGGTTTTCTCAAACAAACATTTAAAGCACCACTTCCCACACACCAAGTTACACCGTTTAACTAATACTCCGACGCATTTCGGCGCTTGTCGGCGCCTTCCTCAGAGAATCCCGTCTTCACTGTTAGATTTTCCGACACATCATATGGCTACAAACTCTCGTCCAACCGCATGTAGCAGAACTGCAAACTTCACACCGAAACACAATTTCTAAAACTTCATGAATGTCACTTCCATAATTAATGTGAAAACTCGCTCTTCCTCTCTTGCTGCATTGTGCACTTCGATGAATAAAATATAAAACACTTAAAAGTATAAGCTGCTTTTATGGTAACTGGTACATGTGGAATGTGGATATGGGTGCGTTTGTTTCTGTACCATCCATTATACACTCTAGGATTTGTACATTCGGAAACTAGACATCGTCTGTTAAATCATGTAGGTTTACGTCTGAGAGAGGGTCTACTCGATGGGTAGGAATTTCCATCTTTGTGGACCGATCTGGATGAAATTAGGTACAGAAAATCTCCACGTGAAGTCGTCCCACCACGTGTGATTTTCGTGAAAATCGGTGCGGGTAAATGGCTAATTTACTGAGGGGGTAAAGAGGTTTTGTCCTATTTCTACATTTTTCTTCTGGTTTGGATAACATGCGATAAAGAAGACTTGATAAATTTTGTATGATTGTGAAATGTGTGGGCGTCTGCTCCGCGACAGGAACACTTGACGTGATGGGCTACACACAACTGTGTTTGTGATTTCCTAATTTTAGGTTTTTTTGGGTGAAATTTGATGTATCAGATCCCCATGTAACGTCGTTTATTCTGGGTGAGTGTCATAAAAGTCAGTACAATGAAGGTCATACTTTACTGAAGAAGGTGAATACACTGATGCCCTTATTTTCTGCATTTTCCTTCCAAATTTAGATAAATTTTACAGAATATTTCTATGCCGTGCCTCTTCCCTTTTATGAATTTCTCACGTCTTCCCACAAAACCCTACATTCATCTCTCTTCTAAACTTTACACCTTCTCCTCCTACCTCATTTTCCTTGATTTATCGTCATAATATTACGACATGTAGGGGCTGGGTAGCTCAGTCGGTATAGCGACTGGCTACGTGCTGGACGTTCCGGGGACCAGTCCATCCATGGGGACCACGCAGCCTCCTGTAAAATGTGTACCGTCTCTTTCCCGGGGGTAGAAGTGGCCGGGGCGTGGGGCTGACCCCCACCCCATCTAGTGCCGAGGTCCTAGAAAGAGTAGAGCTATACCTCTACTCACCCTAAGAGCCTTCGTGGCCTATAAAAAGGGTGAAACCTACTTTTATTACGACATGTAACAACCGCTTCGAAAGTAGACATCTAAGTAATCTCTCCACGTATCGAATTTATTTGTCTTGTGTGTTTTTTTTAATAAAAAGGAACATTTTCATAAACAGCAATAAGTGTTTTGTCTTTATGATTGAGAAGAGGCGTTCTTTTGACTGGGAAGTGAATTTGCAGGTGTCATTTAAACAGATTTAATAATTTATGAGTTTGTAAGTTTGAGCTCAGGAACAAAGAAACCTCGCTACAAAATGGAGGTGAGTGGGCAGAACCAAGATCTTCCAGCATAATTGTATAATCAAGACATTCCGATAAACAATTTCACGACGCTGAATGTGTCTCTGTAGCCGTCAAAGAACCTGTCGTGAGTGATAAGTTCCTGCAATTCCCTCCCATAATCGAGCAATGGCCTTCCATTTCATACCACGTATCTGCATTCATCTGAAGTGATCCCAAGCTGAGATGAAATTGTTTGTGCTGTGAGTACAGAAGAGTGTCAGACACACAAACTGTCAGACATACAAACAGCAAAGTAGATGAGAACTACACTGTTATGCTTTATTACGCAGAAAGTAGTGGTAATTCATTACCGACGTTTCGGGACAACCTATAGGTCCCATCTTGAAGGGTCAAGAAATCTTGGATTCCTGACCCTTGACGAAGGAACTGATGGTCTTCATGGTCACACCGCTCATCATTGATATCAAATGCTTTATTGCCCAACTAACGCACTCAAATATATAAAATCGTTAAACTGTTAAAAGCCAATGAAACTTATAAAAGCCGCTCCAACATGTTTCGGTTCACGCAGGAACCATCATCAGGGAGCCACAACCAGTGCTTAGCTAACATTACAAGTCTTGTTCAACTATGTGTGTCGGTGCAGATGTTGTCAGTGTTATGGCGCCGTATTCTGACCTGGTGTGCACACTTGTAATTTTAGCTAAGCACTGGCAGTGACTCCCTGATGATGGCTCCTGCATGAACCGGAACATGTTCGAGCGGCTTTTAATAAGTTTAATTGGTTTTTTAGCAATTAAATTTTTATTTATTTGAGTGTATTAGTTGGACAATAAAGCAATTGAAATGGAACGGATAGGTTTACCGTAATTTCTCTAAGGTATTGCAACTACTCGCTGAGTAAGAGCCCAGAAGAGAGCAGTTCTTAAGCAGTGTCTTGTTTAAAAGACGCTGCATGTTTCGGCCCAAAATTTGGTTTAGTTTTGGTTGCATATCTTCAGACGTGACTGGTACCGCACAACCAGGTATTTACACTGCACACCCATAACACTTACTGCTAGTAACTAAGCTTCTGCTCTTCCCATACACTTGATTTTGTGTTCAAAGTTTCTAATCTCGTCTAGGTTATTTTCTGTATTACAGTACTTCTATTTAAAGTACTTCATCCCTCATTTTCTCTGCTTGTTCTTCCCACTTGCACCTTCATTTATACAACACCCGGAATAGCTCAGTCGGTATAGCGACTCGCTACGCAGTGGTCAGTCCGGGGTCCGTACCTTGGTGAGGATGAGGTTTTCCGTACCCTTCAGACGGTCCCCGAGCCCCGCCCAACCTCCTATAAGATGGGGGAATCGTCTCTTTCCTGAGAGAAAGCGACTGGAACTTGGCGTTGCCCACCCACTTCATTTTAAGCCGAGTTCGTGAATGAGTAGAAATACAGGGTCAAATTCCCCTTTATATTAATTCATATAGGATTTTTTTAAAATTCCTTTAATTTTGCAATCTTGGTACAATTGCTTATTTTCTTATATCCAGGCTTTATAAAAAATGTAGCAAGGGGTAAAGACGTACCATTATACATTTTATCAAATAAATAATAAAAGCTATTTAACTTGTCTTTATATTTTGAAACAAGGTTTGGTGGTGGACTTTTAGACGGAAACATTTAGCGTGTTGTAACAACGCGTGGGTTGAAAATAAATTACAGATATGTTCGACAATGCTCTTATTAGGAAGTAGTTAACTGTGACACAACGGGGTGATATTCATAAAAATTATATATATATATATATATATATATATATACTTACTTACTCCATGGTGCAGAGTCCTTCTTGAGAAGCTAACTGGTTTGCAGCTAGTCAAGAAATTCCCTGCATTTCACGGAACCCGAAGGTTCATTACCGCACTCACAA
>Ga0131853_10021936_pt1 | contig 11574 bp, 9 predicted proteins | sample TergutLab28metaG_FD_92764 | JGI IMG/M metagenome (GOLD analysis project Ga0131853, IMG submission 92764) | Labiotermes labralis P1 segment gut microbial communities from Petit-Saut dam, French Guiana - Lab288 P1 (version 2) (version 2) | ecosystem: Host-associated > Arthropoda: Insects >...
ATTGATCAGGCTGGTAGGGACAGGTGGCGGGCCCTTGTGAAGGCGATAATGAGCCTTCGGGTTCCATAAAATGCTGGGTAATTCCTTGACAAGCTGAGGAACTGTTAGCTTCTCAGGAAGGACCCTGCCGCCTGGAGTCATTCAGTCATGCTTCTCACAATAGACACCGAACATCGCGCTAAAGAGCATCAACTGACTTGGCTTAATAACGGAGAATGTTTTACTGCGCCGAAAGCACTTCAAGTTTTGTGTATTATTTAGCCAAGTTTCATGCTCGAAAGGATTCGGAGAGAAGTATGCTTTGCAACAAATCCTTCAACGGATTTTACAGTGTTCCTGAATTCTTGCCCTTCGCATTCACCTTTGTTCTTAATGCTAATCTGCTGCATATACAACAAACAGCATTATTGACACCGGTAATTAACAGTGTAGACAGAACACCGAGCAAACTCACGAACTGAGCTCCTGTCTTTCCACCCGCTGCCCGCTGCCACGCACTGCAAGTTGTTTCCGTCTATCAAATATTCCAACCCGAAAAATGTTTCAAATACAAGCAAGTTGTGATTGTAAAAGGCACAGCTCTGTCTCCCTCTGCTTAACTAAACACCACGCCATATGGACGTATGGAGAAGCGGAGTTTACAGTTCCATGCATTCTTAAACTTCATCGTGGATTTTTTTTTTATGTTTTGCTGACCGTGCATCTCAGTACAATCCTAGTAATTAACCAATTTGATGCACAAAATCTCATTTTATAATAAATTTATTATATATCTCTACATGTTTCGAGCATTATGTTCTCATCATCACGAGGTCAAAATTGTATTATACAACATCTGGTATCGTCACACTCTGTAGGTGGCCGTCCGGTGCGCAGGTTGAGACAGTCCTCTCTCACTCAACCTGTGCACCGGACGGCCACCTACAGGTGTGATGATACCAGATGCTGTATAATACAATTTTGACCTCCTGATGATGAACACATAGTGCTCGAAACACGTAGAGGCATATAATAAACTTATCATAAAACAAGATTTTGTGCATCAAGTTGGATCCATCATGGGAGTGTAGTGGTTCGCTTCGCGTCCCGGCCGCTTTGCTCACGGCAGGGCGCCAACGGTACACATTGGTGTATAGCTTAATTATAGAAAATTTGTGCCATCTGCCACCTTTTCATGCATTTCATATGTTCGACTTGGGATTTACGTAAAAGTAGTTCAGCATTTTAGCCGAGGAGCACATTCGAAAATTATACTCTTGAATACATCAACAATAACAAATTTCACTACCTGAAGCCTAAAATTAACCCAAATAAGAATTATAATATAGCAACTCACTTCTTACCACGCAGTAAACACCCACCAGTCACCTTTACAAACATGAATCTGTTAATACTGCGTAGGGAAATAATAGCTGCGTGAAATGTGTGTGTGTGTGTAGACAAAATGCAGAGTTATTTTTGTTCTAGCAGGTGGTACATATAATTACCACCAAACTTTATGTTGCTAGTCGTTTTGGGAGATGAAACACTGCAAACAAAAAGGCTATGATCTCTCGATTATGAACTCATTTCTTGGGCAGAGGGACAAATGAACGGGGAGAGAGAGAGAGAGAGAGAGAAAGGACGAATGAAACGATAAACGGAAGTCTAACAGTGCCCATTTGTTCTGCTTCAATTCTCTGATTGTGGTGAGTTCGCAGACCGGTTCCTCTACATCTCTACCGCCATCTTTTCCTCGGGTTCATCACTTATTCGCCACCTACGACCACTTTAGAGCGTTACGCCTATGCAGTTCTGAATTAAGTAGACAAGTACAGAGGAAATGGCTGAAGAAAAGAAAATAAAAAAAGGGCAGAAAAAAACTTTCGTTTACACGCGACATATCTGCCACCTACTGCCAGTGAGTGAAACTTGAATTCAGAATAAAGACGTGGTTTTGACTAACGTAGTATCCACTAACAAGATGGAGGCATCAAGTTCCTCTTATCGACAGATTTTTAGACAGCGTCAAGTCCAAAAAGAGCGCAGCATGCAGTATGACAGATATTTAATGCAGCTACGCCACGGAATTCGTTTCAACCGGATTTTTGTACGCGTAGTGCGGGCTTTCATTAAACGTGTGTAAGGGTTTAGAGACGTCAGTGAATGGTCTGCTGCCGTGACGAAGGACACATCATTCAACTCCATAAAAAGCAAAGCGATACAGACAACATACCTGTTTCATGCATGCCACAGAACACACAAGCAGCCCTGCACTCGGTGATCGTCGAAACATCCACAGCGGGCTGTAAACGTAACATGGAGGAGCATATGACAGACGTTAACGGGCCAGGCAATGTACGTATAACGTAAAATTGTGGTGCGTTGTAGTGGAAAAGAAATTGTTACATATTCTGTGCGTGTATTTGTAGCCTTAGGTATCCAGCATGCAATGCGCATGCCCCGTATTATATTGTCACCCGTGGCCTGCCCCGCTCTACAATATTTTTCCACATTACCTCATAAACGGTACGATTTACGAAAAAAAAAAATTGAACATAAAATGTGTGTTTTGATTTTCTCTACAATTTTGTCTGAAAAAACTGATCATTCTAATAAGTACTGTGCGTTATACCATTAATGTGTGTTGGTCTTCATGTAAAGTACCCGTTATTCTTGTCCGATTTTAATGAAACTTGAATTTTCTCGACAGATTTTCGAAAAGTAATCAAATATCAAATTTCATGAAAATCCGTCTATTGGGAGCCGAGTTGTCCAATGTGGACGGACGGATGGACAGACATGACGAAGCTAACAGTCGCTTTGCGTAATTTTGTGAACGAGTCTAAAAATGGCTGGCTGTGTAGCGGCGTGTCATCACAGCTGTCATATTCTGTGTTGTAGAGTAGGAATTAAACCCTTTTGCACGTTTCTTTGGTGTAGGACTTGAAATGGGTTACTACAATCTACCCCATATCAATTATACAAGCTTCAACCTTTCCCCGTGGAACAGCAAGAAAAAGTGTTTGTGTACTTTGAAATAACAAAAGAATTAATTTTTACAGACGCAATGAGGCATAAATACGGAAAGATGAGTTATCCTGAACTGCAAACGTGTTTGATGCCAAACGAATTAAATTATGTTTGTAAAGAAAACATACCTATTGTTACCCATGTACCTAATGACGATTGTGACTCTACCTTGATTCACCTATCCACAATTTCCATTCCTCATAAGGTATGTGAACAAAGAATGTTAACTTTAGAACAAACATATTGGATCCCTTTACACTTAAGCAATGAATGGCTATTTACAGCTCCTACCAGGGAACTATTTACTGTGTTGTGTGAGACAGAGAAATTTCACTTAAATTTACAAAAGCGTGGAAAATTATATTTACCTCCACGATGCAAAGGATGTTCTACGCACAGTACTTTGTATGCCTTGTCCACTCTAATACGTAATAACTCACAAGATGATGTGTTACCACTAGCCTCAGTGGACATAGACTGTTGTTTAACTCAAGTTGAGAGAGAACAATTACATGAAATACCTTTGCAGAAACCACTGACGAATATTTTGTCATCTGTAGAAGACTTAAAAATTGCAAGTGTAAAGATTGATGAGATTCAAGAATTAATTCATGCAGAAAAAGCAAAACGATATGAACATTTTAAGATACTTACCACCACTTGGGGAACTATTGTAATAACCACTGCAATCTTCATATCGTGTATTTGTTGTTGTAAATGTTGTAGACAATGTGCTTTTTGGATATGGGGCAAGTGGACACCAAAGGAGTGTATACGTCACACCAGAGAACGATGTTGTATAGTTAATAACTTTAATGCAGATAGGGTTCAGTATAATGAAATCCCTCAGACCCCCCCCCCCCTCAACACCAGGTTCTTCTCATTCCCTACCCGCTTCACGTCAAAGATTCCAACAATTGCAATCCAGAGAACCACCAGAACCTAGAAGGAGATCATCATCTAGAGTAAGTGAGAATTTGGAATTAACGGAATTCCTAAGGAAACCAAAAAGCAAGGAGAGAAAGAGAGAGAGATAAAGATTTTGATTCAGGGAACCCAAATCTTTTTCATAGGGGGGAGGATGTAATAAGGTGTGAGTGAAAGAGTTGAGTGTGACAAAGAGAGAGAGCATATTGATGCCTTCTTTTAGTACCAATCATTGTCACCCACAGTCTTCAGCTTAAATGCACAGAGTTGAAAGACTGTAAGATGTGTGAAGGAAATGGTGTCACACTAAACTAGAGTAACAGTTGACAGGCGTTGTGAAGGGAATACTGTCATCTTGTGACACGTTTCTTAGCAGTCCCTTTTAAAAAATGACGGTCAAGAAGCTGCAATTAATAGCCAATTGGAAACGTTGTGACCATATAAGGAAGTAAGCCATAACGTCAATAACAGCCAATCAAAGATTAAGGTTAGAAGTCACAAGATTGAGACTTCACCCCGACCAACGCCCAAGTAACTCTGTATAAATGCTATTGTGTTAATGTAAAACCAAGATTAACTTCGGTCAGCTCAGGGGCAGTAGGTCACTGGAGCGAGTCTTCATTTTTGGCACCACTTTAATAATATCATCGCTTGCCTGGGTTATCATTTCAACTGTACTCCAACGAAACTCAACTGTAACTACTAATGTAGCAGCATCTTCCAATAAATCAGCTTCGGTATTCATCTGAAAACGAAGTCCGAGTACTTTGACCCACGTCGTGGCCAACTGGTGGCCAACCAGTCCTCGCCCAGTCGCGTTACACTACAGTGCATTCGTGGCGTTTCTCTGGCTTCCATTCATTACAATAACGCCGAGTATATATTAACCGAAGACACCAATACATTTGCTTAATTTGAAGTTAAAACATGAATTAAGCTTCATGAATTTTTCTTCAAGTAGGCAGAACAACCAGAATACTGCAAACATTAACCCAAATGTCACAACCGCGGTGCTGAGAACGGCGAACCGACTGTCCGTGCAAGGAATGTCGAGCGGGTGTGACGCATACCGAGTGTGGGAAGGGGGGGGGGGTCGCTGTGAGAGAGACACTACATTATTATTACACGGGAAAATAGAAAGTAAATATCATATCGTGTAATTTACTGCAGTAGCCGGGATAGCTCAGTCGGTATAGCGACTCGCTACGGGCTGGACGATCCGGGGATCGAATCCCGGTACGGGCGAGATTTTCCGCATCCGTCCAGACCGGCCCTGGGGCCCACCCAGCCTCCTATACAATGGGTACCGGGTCTTTCCTGAGGGGTAAATCGGCCGGGGCGTGGCGTTGACCACCCACCCCCATCTAGCGCCGAGGTTGAAGGAAGAGTAGAGCTATACATCTGCTCCCCCTTTGGGCCTTCGTGGCCTGTTCTAGGGGGGAACCTTACCTTTTACCTTTATAATTTACTGCCCTGAGGGTTCCGAGTCAGTGCCCGCTCGTCCTTCTTGTGAAGGTAGGCTGAAGGCAAGATGAGGCGTTGGGAAGTGAAGAAGGAAGGGTGGTGGGAAGTTGAGTATTTGGGATGAGTTTAAGTGTTCGGCAGGCAACATGATACCGGTGCGTTCGTCTGACGGCAAGCTACTGCCTTCTATTGACGAATCTGAAAGAAGACAGGCACACTTGCAGGGACGGTTTGACAGCTCGCAGTTTTGACCTCTGTGCGTCAAGCATACGGAACACTGCGACAAAGACAGCCTTGAACCTCTGTGCCTAGGCAGAACGACTTACAGAGTCGCAGTCAAAGATGAATTAGCGTCTCCTGACCAGCACTAAAGAATATACTTTGTCTTAGAACGGGTGACGTGACCGGAGGCTGTATTGATTCGTATCATGTGGACCGTCCGAATTTTTTATTGTCCGAATGATAAGATGGGAGAAGTAGGTAGCACGCGAGGCAGCGATGAGAAGTGCATACAAAAACTAAATCGGAAGATGTGAAGGGATCACCTGGAAGATCTAAGCATAGACGGCAAGATAATACGCCTGTTAGAACGAATTTTAAACGTGATGCCAGAATTTAAGACGGCTTTCATCTGGCACAGGCTAGGGGGTGAATGGCGGACTGTTGTGAGCACGGTGATGAACATTCAGGTTGCATAGAAGGGTGTGAGTCTTTTGACCCACTGAGCCTGACGGACACTACTGAATGGAGCGAGTCTGAGCCGTACGAAGGTCATTTCGCTGCTTTGTACATCGTGCAGTGTGGAATGCGAACTGTCAAGCCAGCGCGTGCCTTATCTTGGGCAACAGTAGATACGGCGCCAGCGTCGGTCTGCCAACGATTCAAGACTACAAGATGCATAGGGCGTGGAAAAGACCGCCTGAGATCCATCTCACAGTATTTTAAAATCCGCTTCCCAGACACTGGAAATGTTAAGAAGAGCAGACTCATTTCTCGGAATGCTTGCTATCAATCGGTCCAGAATCTATTGTCTTGTCTTCCCGTTTGCCAACGAACAACATGAAGACTATAGAGCCGTAATGCTGCCTGTTGTTTATGTGAGTGTGGAGCTTGGTCGTCCACATTAATGGAACAGCGTGGGCTAAGGGTTTTACATATATAACCAACTTCTAATCACACACTGGAGTAAATCTGATCTTTTAAAATTTTTTATATAATTCAGGTGTTCTAAAGCAGGGCACCACAAAAAAATATTTCGGTCTAAGAGGGACGGGATAACAGGTGAGGGAAGGGAGAAGACTGTATAATGAGGAGCTGTATGATCTGTACTGCTCAGCAAATGTTATTCGGGTGATCAAATCAAGAAGAATGAGATAGGCGGGGCATGTAGCACGTATGGGAGAGAGGAGATGTGCATAAGGTGTTTTGGTGGGGAAACCTGAGGGAAAGAGACAAGTTGGAACACCTAGGCACAGATATGAGGATAATTTTAGAACTGATGTTAAAGAAATGGGATAGGAGAAGGTCGACTGGATTCGTCTGGCTCAAGACTGGGATAACTGGTGGGCTGTTGTGAATACGGTCACGAACCTTCTTCGGTTGTCATAAAGTTGACAAGCTGAGGAAACATGGGCTACTCAAGAAGGACTCTTGCAAGTAACCAGTTCCAAAGTCACAGACAACACCCTGCAGTATACAAACGGCACACTGTATTGCCTGATGAAGTCCCATAACCATAACATATGATTTATGCAAAATAATTGTATGCTTAAACCGGTCCCAGTTGCCGCGCGGTCTAAGGCGTGGGTCTGCGGCCGTTCGCTTGCCGAGATTGCGGGTTCGAATCCCGCCGGGAGCATGGATGTTTGTCTGTTGTGAGACTACGTTCTCAGGTATAGGTTTCTGCAACGAGCTGATCACTCGTCCAGAGGAGTCTTAGCGACTGTGGTGCGTCGTTGTGTGTGATCTGGAAACCTCGTGAATGAGGAGTCCCTGGCCAGAGTTGGGCCGCAGCGCCACAGGAAAGAACTGTGCGTGTAAACAGTTTTCACGTCTGCCGTAATAGGTGGGTAGGTGCCAGTTTTGTTGACTTGGGCAGCAGCAAATAACACAATCATGTTCTTTCTGAATCCCCATTCGTATGTGCAATTTAGAGCATGCGCAGACACTCACCGTATCTACTCCTGATTAAATGGAACCCATGCTGAAGTGGGAAAATGTTCAGGTCCATCGGAATTTATAAACACGTTCACTATTACAACAACCGCACAAGAGATGAATCATACCATTTTCTCCTGTTTTTTTTTTGCGCTAAAGCCCGCAATAAACATTGAATTCAGTGACGTCAGCATGATGGGAGACATTCCAACAACGCGAGCCCATCTGAACAACTAGCACAGGAACAGATGAGCCACTGCAGTGAGTCACTGCCTCCGTAGCGTCTTGAGCGACACGGTCGAGGTTTTGGGTGTGCTGACATTTCAAAAAACATACTCTCTTTGAGCGCTGGCAAGTGCGACGAAGGAGGCTCGACACCGGGGCGTTTGACTGTACAGGCACATAATTTGATGTGACTTCTCGCGTCAGTTTTCATTCAAACCGTATCGCGAGACAGCAGGAAGGGCAGCGCTCGCCGCCGGTCCACTCCACCTTCGAGTTGGGGGTCCCTGCGTCTTAGTTCAGTGAATTGTTCTTAATATTAGGGGTTTTTACCAATCATATTAAAAAAAAAAAGGTACTAGAAACGATTTCCTTCGACTCGCAGAAACGCGTAACATGTCACGTTATGGCACTGTGAAGTGTCAAGCCGGCCGACGGCTAGTGGATAGCGTCAATTGTCAAATAAAATAATGTACAAAAAGATGTGATTATAACTGAATTTCAAAGAACCTGAATATTTTCCGTCTTAGGCTCCTGCTGGAACAGAAATGACCATTTGAACATAATAAAAAAGGTAAAGCAGTCCCATTACAGGCCTGGACAGGCCCAGAGGGTTCCAGGAAGTTAAGGTTCCCAGATTTCGTGACAACGGTACAGGATGGTGGTAAGGTTGTCAGCCTTACGCACCGGCCGCTTTTACCCCCACGAAATTCTCCTGGTACTCATTTCTGTTCGAGGCTAAGTCGACCCCAGGGCCATAGTGCGATCGGAAGGATTTTACGTCAATGAAAAATCCACTGACACCAGCTGGGATCGAACCAGCGAGCTTCTGATTTGTAGCACAGCACCTTAAACACTGTGCTGCCGCGGTCCCCCATTTGAACATAATAATTAAATTAAATTAAATTAAACGGGTATTTATCAACGTGCAGGCTTAACACTTATAAAGCCAGCACAAAGACCCACCAATAAAATACAAAAACAGTAAAAATACACAAAAACAAAATATCAAAGAAACAAAACAAAAACAATGTGCTTGGGGGGGGGGGGAAGCAATATAAAATAAAAACCAGGGCAAAAGCCCTAAACCCCGAAAAAAAAAAACACACACACAGATTGAGTCGACATAAAAATGGCACAGAATGTGCGCTGAATTTGTTGTAATGAACTGATGGGTTTTTTTTAAAGATATCGACGTATTTGCCCAGACGGTTATCAGTGGAAACACCTCGAGCACACGGAGAGTTTTGCAAGAAGCAGTAAACAGAGGGACGAGTTTCTGGAATTGCGAGAAGGAACTCGAATACATTTTAAACCTGAATAAACATAAATGAAAAATAATACATTATTATTATTATTATTATCATCTTTATGCAGGGTATTTATACTTATATTACTCACTCCATGGTGCAGAGTCCTTCTTGAGAAGCTAAATGGTTTGCAGCTAGTCAAGAAATTCCCCGCATTTCACGGAACCCGAAGGCTCATTACCGCACTCACAAGCGCCCGCCACCTGTCCCTATCCTGGGCCCACCCAATCCAGTCCATATACCCACATCCTACCTCCTGGAGATCCATCCTAATATTATACACCCATCTACGCCTAGGTCTCCCCAGTGGTCTTTTTCTCTCCGGGTTTCCTACTAAGACCCTATACACCACCCTCTCCTCACCCATACGCGCCACATGCCCAACCCATCTCATTCTTCTCGATTTCATCACCCGCACAATATTGGGTGAGGAGTACAAGTCATTTAGCTCCTCGTTATGCAATGTCCTCCATTCCCCCGTTACCTCGTCCCTTCTAGGTCCAAATATTCTCCTCAACACCCTATTCTCAAACACCCTCAGCTTCCTTTCCTCCCTCAATGTCAGCGACTAAGTTTCACACCCATACAAAACAACCGGCAAAATTATACTTATATTACTGAGAAAAACTGTTATTATTATTACTATTATTATTATTATTATTATTATTATGGGGCCGGGATAGCTCAGTCGGTACAGCGACTAGCTACGGGCTGGACGGTCCCCAGGATCGAATCCCGGTGGGGGGTGAGATTTTCCGCACCCGTCCAGACCGGCCCTGGGGCCCACCCAGCCTCCTGTACAATGGGTACCGGGTCTTTCCCGGGGGTAAAGCGGCTGGGGCGTGGCGTTGACCACCCACCCCATCTAGCGCCGAGGTTAAAGAAAGAGCAGAGCTATATCTCTACTCCCCCTCCGGAACGTCATGGCAAGTTACAGGGCGAAGTTTACTTTAACGTAATATCTCACCCTCATACTGTCCCTACAAGCGTTGTTCAATTGTCTGTGCTTTTTATGCTAATTAACCACTCAAAGACGAAACGTAATGTGTTTTATTTAAAGACCCAGTCCGTACTGCGCAGTAAACACTCTCCATCTCTGTTACACAAACCAGTCAGTTAATGCTGTATAGGGAAATAATCGCTGTTTGTTCTCAGATCCACACAAAACACATAAATGCACTGTGTGGAAACAGTATACTGTTCTTTGGTATTAAACCTGGTGGTATATAAGATAACCACTAGGCTTTAAATGGTTAAAGGTAAAGGTAAAGTTTAAGGTAAAGCTCACCCTAGAACAGGCCACGAAGGCCCAGATGGGGAGTAGAGGTATAGCTCTACTCTTTTCTTAACATCTGCGCCAGATGGGGTGAGTGGTCGACGCCACCCCCGGCCGCTTTACGCCATTGTATAGGAGGCTGGGTGGGCCCCAGGGTCGGTCTGGACGGTTGCGGAATATCTCGCCCCACCACCAGTATTCGATCCCCGGGCCGTCCAGCCTGTAGCGAGTTGCTATACCGACTGAGCTGCCCCGGCCCACAACCTCGGCTTTAAAAGGTTAAGAGCTCTTAATTTTCAGAGTGTTTTCCCCGCTGCTAGCCTCCATTAGCAAGCACACTTATAACCGACGTCAATCAAGGTAGATTCAAATCATGCGAAACCTGCTGACGTAAATTAAGATAATTGATCTCAGGTTGTCGAATAGGCGGCTATTAATGTTTGTCTACTTTGTTACGCCCAACTACAAAGTGTCAGCGCCTAACAGTGGCAGGCAGTCTTGCTTCAAATTGACTAAATCAGATCCACATGACGCAGCAAGGTGGTTCGAGTTTAATGCTCCTGACTTCTACTCCTGAGGTTTCCGGTTCGATTACCGGCCGGCACACAGACTATCCTGGTATTCCTCACACCCTCCAGGCAGGTGCTACAATAGTGCCTTAAATTTGACCACGATCTTTCCAGTAGGCTTTGCATTCGTGATCTGCTGAGTGTCGTTAAATGAACGCAAAATGGGGGAAGTCAAACCGCCTCTGCACATGCAAGTTTCGTGGGACTCCAGGGAGAAGCGCATATTTTGTAAAGCTGGTAGTAGGTCACCTAGTCAGAAATTTATCTCCTTTTATGGAACCCAAAGTTTCACAAGAAGCCACCACTGGCTACTGTTTTGCATCCTGTGTCTATCAACACCACCCCTTTAAAGCCTAGTGGTCACTATATGTACCGCCAGTTTAACATTCAACAATTCTACGTTCTGCCCACACAGTGTATTTATGTGTTTTGTGTAGATCTGAGAACAAACAGCGATTATTTCGCTATACAGCATTAACTGACCGGTTTTTATAACAGAGATTTACCTCTCTAAAGCCCAGTGGTCACTATATGTACCGCCAGTTTAACATTCAACAATTCTACGTTCTGCCCACACAGTTTATTTATGTGTTTTGTGTGGATCTGAGAACAAACAGCGATTATTTCCCTATACAGC
>Ga0131853_10021937_pt1 | contig 11574 bp, 11 predicted proteins | sample TergutLab28metaG_FD_92764 | JGI IMG/M metagenome (GOLD analysis project Ga0131853, IMG submission 92764) | Labiotermes labralis P1 segment gut microbial communities from Petit-Saut dam, French Guiana - Lab288 P1 (version 2) (version 2) | ecosystem: Host-associated > Arthropoda: Insects >...
GAAAACAGGGGGAGGGGAGGGGGGGGGGGGAGGCCCCGGGTTTGGTTTAAAAGGGACCGGCTTGTCCAAAAAACCCGTTAAGGGCCTTGGGGGGGGGGGGTGATTTGGTGCCCCTTTGTGGAGGCGAACCCGTGTCGTGTAACCTAGAGCATGGCATTATATTAACTGAGATGTATCAGATTATAATCAGTCTGCCCGTTTCAATATCAAGCTGCCTTTTGGCAGTTAAATTTGAAATAAATGTTTGTTATTGTTATTTTGTTGTTATGATACTAACAGCTTGTTTTATGTTGCGCATTAACAATTACATGTTAATACAAGCACCGGGAATCGAGTCAAAATTATGAATTTTACGGCGGAAGGAACCGGATACCCGGAATGTCAGCCTGAGCGTCCGCTTGTCTAAGGAAATGCTAGAGCAAAAAATGACCTACATCCCTAATAATAAACGTCTCGAAGAGCGAAGGTAGCCTGCGTGCGCAGCTGAATCCTCTGTCGTTGGAATTCCATCGGCTGGCTGCACTCATATTAAAGAAGTTCTGGCAGCATCCATTTACACCTGTTCTACTCATGAACTTGATTCTGAAGTAATTTAATGACGCATTTCTGACAGCAGAGGTTATATAGCGTCGAATGGCATGGGACGCGCGTGATTCATACATAAGTAAGGCATCCGTGGCCTGTTTCAAGGGCCCAGCATCCACAAGAGCCTGGAGAAACTGAGGAAATCCGCTGATTACCTCATAACAGGTCGTAATGTGACAGAGATTCGAAGCTGGTGACGTGTTTGCCTATTTCAAATTCCGTTCGTGAGTTTTTAACGTAGTGGTGAAAACATAACCTGCACGTGCCTGAAAATAGCAACTGTAGTTCGTAGTGAAAGTGGATGAAGATTAATGTACACAAATACTGCATAATGCATCAAGTTGTCTAAAGCCACGTTCTCCCGACAGGTATATTTCACAGACATTTGTAGCTTGTGGATATCTGCTGCATCGAGGCAGCGATACTTCTCTACAGATATTGGTGAGTCGTTCCTGTCACACCGACCATCGGTAAAATGTGACACAGGTCAAGTTAATCACCGGCATGGATGTAACTTTGGGGACGCAAGTTGGGGGGGGGGGGGAATACCACCCCAGCAATATTTTTTCTACCTGAGAATAGTTTCTTTGGCTACTGAGTTGAAAAGGGACAAATACAAAAACGAGGAGAGAGTGGGGGTAAAGGGTGTATGTGTATTAAGGGCTGGTTCACGCCACTCTTCACTCTGTTTCTAACTTGACTACTTCGTAAGGTTCCTAACACACATGGTCCATTCCCCCCCCTCCCCCATTGTTATTAGCCGAGTTACGCTTGTGATCACCATGCCGTGAAAATGCAACAGTTTCTCCCAATTCCTGTAATGGTCTCGATGTTTCGTTCCGTCAGCAAAGCCGAGTCCTGTAGTTGCCAACAAAACCAACCGTGGAAACGGGAAGGGTGCTGATTTGATGCCGCTGACAGTCCACAGTTATTGGCGCCTTTGTCAACAACCCGGTTGTCTGAACTCGGCATTAGTCGTGGCGGTCATAGGTGGGATAAGGAGAAGGAAGGAAGTAAGAAGACAAAATTGCTTTGTCTTAAGGGTCGCTCTTTGTGAAATTTTGTTACTACACGAGAATTTTAGAGCAAGTCATGTGTTCCGTAGTTTAAGTCATAGTGGATGGGATATACTCAAACAGCCACCTCTCTTCGGGAGTTTCGACCTTGTAAAGCCTAGTGGAATATATATATATATATATATATATATATATATATATATATATATATTTCCTGGAGAGTAAAGGTGACCCCGGTGCGTCGGGCTGACAACCTTACTTACCACCTTCTTGTGCCGATTGTCTTGCAATCTGGTAGCCTCAACCTCCTGGAACCCTCACGGCCTGTCTGGGCCTGCAATGGGATTGCTTTGTGTGTGTGTGTGTGTGTGTGTGTATACCACCATGTTTAACATTAAAAAGTTCTGCGTTCTGCGCACAGAGAGCATTTATCTTTTTATATGGTATCTAGAACAAGAGTGATTGTTTCTCTATATAGCGTGTTTACTGCGCGTTGTGAAGGATCTCTTCGGCTTTAACCCTCCAGTTTCATTCCACCATTGCCCCATGCTCAACTTCATCTACATGTTGCTCTTACAAGAAGGGCAAATGCGAACCGTCAAAAAGCAGTGCTTTTTCGGAAAAGGAAGAGTATTGGATAGCAATGTTTAAACTACGTTTGACAGTAAAGTTTCGCACAAAAATGGGTAAAATGACTTTGGCGTTTCTTTTACTGCACGTCTGACAGTATTTTGTTTCTCAGCCTTTTTTTTTTTTGTATTCAGGACAGTGCGTGCCGGTCCGTTGCCGCTTTTGTTCCTCCTTCGTTACAGTGCAGAAACTGTCGATATGCAAATTCCAGTCCACTTTTGAGGTGATGTACAGTGGGCTCGAGCTTAACCTGTTAAACGTGTCGAGTGGAAAGTGGATAAAGAAACAAATCGGCTAGCCACATGCAGGGAACAATGAAGCATAGGTATCAGTGTCGTTTATGAAGCATAAGAATGATCTGTCGGTTAAACGTGCAGGTTAGATTAACAGTACTTAAATGTTTGTAATAACAATAAATTTTAAGTTATTAATTTCATTGCTGAAATTATTTTCGCGTATTTTATTGGGAAGATATTTCAGGCGGGAATTCGGTGACGTCATCATCGCTAAGGGTAAGCCCACTGTATTGCAAAACACGCACGATACGTAACTATATATATATAAAAGGTAAAGTTTTCCCGTTACAGGCCCGGTGTGGCCCAGAGGGTAGGAAGAGGTATAGCTCTACTCTTCCTTGACCACGGCATTAGAAGGGGGTGAGTGGTCAGCAGCACGCCTCTGCCGCACTTTACCCTCGGAAAAGACCCGGTACCCATTGTACAGGAGGCTGGGTGGGCCCCAGGGCCGGTCTGGACGAGCGGAAAATCTCGTCCCCACCAGGATTCGATTCCGGACCGTCCAGCCCGTAGTCATTCGCTATACCTACTGAGCTACCCGGCCCACAATTTTATATATATACTACCTAAAAAGAAAATATTGTGATGAATTTTAGATTACTCTGTGTGACATAGGATGTGCAAAATGGATCCCAGTTTTCCAATTTATGACATTGCGTTGTTTGATGTGACAGTCCCTTGCACAGTTCTGTGTTCTGACATTGGCTTTATAAAATCCGACTGCTGTGCCCTTCATAGTTTGAAAGGAGTGCCTCCCATTTACCAACAAAGTAAACCCAAGTCATTAACAGCATACACGAGTGAATCAAATAATGCCGTTATGTAATTAAGGATGGGTGGACCTGTCACTTGAGGCAAAAATGAAATGTAAGGAGGGATTCCTTTCTAGTGGTCACCATTGCACGTATTTTTTATTACTGGCATACACAGTTACGGCGAGGCGAGGCGCGGCGAGGCCGTCAACGAGAGCAGCAGAAAATACAACACTAGCGACAATAACAATGCTTGCCATATATATTTTGCCGTTGGCGTGAGTGAGTCACAGCCTGAATCGTTGGACGTTCTCCCCGAGGTCGAAAAAAACAGTTTAGCACCACATATAATAAAACAGAGTGTGTTCTCTGTGAGCTACGAACTGAGGCAAAAGAAACAGTTCAGCTTCGGGCATAGAAACAACATAACACAACCAGAGGGCAGCACTCCGATAGATGAGGCTAAAGCTTGATTTTCTCTAAGAATAAAGACACTGCTTTTGTGAAGTAGCGTGTGAATATTACTGTAGTCCTTCATATGCAGCGCACGTGCCTCAACTGATATAACTCCATGGAGCAGAATCATTGAGAAGCCGACAGTTTATCAGCTGGTGAAAAAGTTTCGCACGTTTCATGGCGGTTAACGGTTCATTAGCGCGTTCATAAGAGCCTGCCACAGGACTGTCCTCAGACGAATCCAGTTTACATCCTTATATCTAATCCTGTTATATCCTCCCACCTTCACCTGGGATTTCGAATCCTGGTCCCCCCCCCCCGGACTTTCAGACAAAAATGTTTGTACATAATGCTCTTTTTTTTTGTTGCGTGCTAAAAGCCAATACTTCCTCATCCGGAGCGTTAAAAACATATTCAACGGACTCTAACACTCAGAAAACCAGCAATTAAAAATGATGGGGTGTGCTGCAGGCCTATGACTAGAGGGCTGTTTCCGCTCTTCCCATAACAGAAGCCAAGAGTGGGTAGACTTCTCTGAGATTGGGGTTTTTATGGTGATGGAAGATTGCTTTTATGGCCTCGGGAGTTACGAAGTGTGTAGTCCGTTGGGTGGATACCAAAGTTGGGGATGAGTACCGCTTTGGGCGTACTGAAATTTCTCTGCTTGCCACATTTAAGTTATTTGATTAGGGTGGGGTGATATAATTCAGTTTCTTATTCAAATGTTATTTGTTATATAGAATGTTATTTTTTCCAATACCGCAGAGTACATAAAACATTTATGTTTGTACAGCGATATTTGCATATTCTTTTGTTAAGAAGTGTAGGTTTAATGATGACAAAGGAAAATAAGAAAGGCGAAGTAGTAGTCTGTAGTTTTATTTGGTGATAGTGAAGGTGGAATTAAGGAAAGGCGATCTTATTTGAAGATATAACCTAATTCCCTAATCCTTTTCAGTTTCTTTAAGTTAATGAGAACACCGCGCTGTCTGCTTATTTGTACCTTTTTGAACTTCAGTTCGACTTTTGTAACAAATGACCTATTTTCATGAAACTTTGTATGAGTGGTGGCCTCCATAACGCGATGTATACACAGAGCAGCAGCAACTTGGCGCACTTTTGCAGCTGGAGTGACACGATAGCGCCTGTTAGGGTTGTTGTAATATTTTCGTGCACGGTAAAATAACGACATGGCACCCGTACAAACGAATTTTCTTTTTAGCTTTCAGCTTTGTGGCGATGGCTAATGAACATTGTTAAATTTGATACTGACATAGAACATGAAGATTCGAACACGTTGTGTTTGAAATGCTGTTTGCAAGGGAATGATTGCGAGAGTGATATTGATAAGAAACTGTGAAGTTGCGTGCGACAAATTTGATGCAGATAGATTCCTTATTTAAGCAATGCGTTTTTCACAAAGACAAACTAAATTAAAAAACTATAAAGAATGAACTCAATAGAGGAGTAATAATTCATTTACTGGACTATGAAGTCGCGAAACAGGAAAAGTAGCTTCATAACTTCTGCTTCTTTTCTCAAGAAGAAGTTCTGAGCAGCACTCACGTTACCACGGTGCCTGTGACGTATATCTGTTATCCCAAACCCACGAGTGGTGGTTGCGACTGGCGAGAGATGATAGGCCCCTTCCATTTCCTTGATCTCAAACAGATGAATACAGGCCACACAACCCAGAGCTTCTAAGCTAGATATCACGTTTTTGGCAGAAAAAGGATGAAACAATGTAATTTGATATACCTCCACGAGTAGACTGAAGACTGCTTTCGATGCTCCACCTCCGTAATAGTGTAGGTCGGCGTATTTTTGGACGAGATGCTTCAGGATCGCTTGCCAATTTTATAATTCTCTGAGATAATTCTGAGACACGACACTTCCCGTTCTACACCGTAATACGAATTGTCAAACCTTCTTCTTTGTTACCAACATCACTTGCGGGCTGACGTTCCATTTAGTCCTATACGGAATGTGAGAGATTTGTGAATGGCAGTGACACGTGTAGAGATACTGTGTATATTCCTTCGTTAATTGCATTCATCGTTATTTCTTTTCAACCTGTCATAGTTACGAAACTTAATGCCTAGATCCGTCCCCGAATTGTAGTTCGTCGTATTCTTGAGTTCGCTGCCACCTCTTCCAGCAGTTTCTTAATCATGAGTTCAGTCACCTGTGTTCATCCGTTCTACCAACATGGTATATCCATCCCTTTTCATATTTATTATAGTACTGACTCCTGCGGTGTATTATTGACAGTACTCCTGTCACGTAGTGTCTGTCTTCACTCGTTGTTTGTTTCTTTTCTTTGCTTTTTGTCTGTCCGTTTTCGTTGTTATTTGTGTAGTACGAGGTAGTTTATATCAGATTATGGATATTGAGATTAACATTTCTGCTGCATCCATTGTTGTTGTTGTCACTTTACTCTCATATATTGTCGTGGTTTGACCATTGTTAATATAATCCGAAAAAAAAATGGAGGCGAAGTGTAGTGATATTAGGTGAAATGGAGCGGTAGGGGATTTAAATGGGGTTAAGCCAAATAAGAGGGTAGTGATGTGTAGTGCTTTATAGCCGGGTAAAGTTTAAATGGGAAGAAGTGAATCGTCGACAAGTGTAGTGAAGTGGAGTGAAGAGTAAATTGGAGTAAAGGTCTTAGGAACAGGGTGTCTGTTATTAATAAAAGATACACAGACCGTATGAAGTTTTACTGCTTCTTTCATATTCATTTGATTCTATTGTGTTTCGTTGTACGACGGGGTGCTGACAAGTCCTTAGCCCGACCAGGAAGGAAACAAGCTACAGCGACCAAACTCGGGATTTATTCAGCATACTCTCCACGAAGCTCATTACACTTCTTAGCCCGTTGCTCTAACTTTTGTAAGCCACTCAAAAAAAAAAAAACAATCAAGAGGTCCGCCCAATCACGTCTCCGCGGCAGCAATGACCTCCGTGTCGGACGAAAAATGACGAACTTTGAATCTTTTTTTTTCAGTCCAGGGAACAGGTGGTAGTCCGACGGGGCCAGATCTGGAGAATAGGATATGTGATCAAGACAATGGAAGCCCAGGTAGCCCAGTTTCTTCTGGGTTGCAAGTGCCCAGTGAGCCGGGGCATATTCTTGCAAGAACAAGATCCCCTTGGTGAACTTCCCTCGGCGTTTTTCCTTCAAAATGTCCTACAATTGCACCAGCAGAAATGGGTAATATTCCGCGTTGATAGTTTGGCCCTTTGGAAGACAATAAATTAGGAGGATGCCGTCTTGATCCCAAAAAATCGAGGCGAGAACTTTTCCAGCGGATTTTTGCACTCGGAGTATTTTTGGGGCGGGGTGAGCCGCTATGCCGCCACACCATTCATTGTTGCTTTGTCTCCGGGTCATAGTGATATAACCAGGTTTCGTCCTTGGTCACCAATAGCGACAGAAAGTCATTTGGATCGCGCCGAAAAATTCCAAAAGTTGCTCTGACTTCTGGCACCGTTGACGTTTTTGATCCACGTTCAGACATTTCAGGACCCACTTCGCGGAGAGCTTCCGCATGTCCAAATCTTCATGAATGATGGACGCAACCCGCTCACGTGAGATGCCCAGTTGCTAAGCTATTGATTTAGCAGAAATCTGGGGGTCTTCCACGATTAGCTAGTGAATTTGATCAATAATCTCCGGGGTGGTCACTATCTTGGGTCGTCCAGGACGAGGCGCATCACAGGTGGAAAAATCACCACGTTTAAACTGGGCCACCCAGTTTTTGACGGTGGCATACAATGGTGCATGTTCCCCTAATGTTTCTATCAGAATGGCGTGAATTTCCTTCGGCGCCTTGCCTTGCAGGGGGGGGGGGAAATTGATGTCAGCTCGCGTCTCCATGTTGTTGCAATCGCGTGCGTCGCCGGACATGCTTCCTTTCAGCCTCTGTAACAAGAAAAGACTTGCAATTCGGCACATGAACAGATCCCTCTTCCCAACGACACTATCGATTCCGTCCTACGACATCGGGAAGTAGATCGGGCTAAGGACTTATCAGCAGCCCCTCGTATATATGGTTGTATGTTTTGCATGCTTCTATTTAATTTTGCATATTATGTATTCTTTGTGTTATGTTTATGTATGTTCCGTTCTAGGTGTTGTGTTCCATTGTGTTCTGTGTATTGTTTGTGTGAAAAAGTCTACTGTGCTACTGCCACCGGATATCAACCCAATTTCAGTTAGCGAATGTATCATATCATTTATTCTGGACATTAGTTTCCAACGTCTGTAATTAACTCCACCTGCACGTATAAATGGTCATCGATATACTTTAAATTGGTTACATATTTCAGTAGTTAAAGCGATACCTGTACATACCTGGATAGGCCCTGAAGGTTCCAGGAGATTGAGGCTCCAAGATTTCATAACAATTTGCACATGAAGGTAGTTAGGTTGTCAGCCCTACGCACCGGTCGCCTTTGCTGTCCAGAAAATATTACTGGTACTCATTTCTGTTAGAGACTGAGTCGATCCCAGGTCTATAGTGCGGCCGGAAGGATTATGTCAATCGGGAATCAAACTCTCGACCTTCTGGCTTATAGCACAGTGCCTCAACCAGCGACACCACCGCGTGTCCCACAAATTTCAGTAAGACTAAGTATATTTAAATATACACATTTTATATATTGGTTAATTATCTAGCAGAATTTTACGCTTTATTGACTTTCGCTTCAAAGTATGTGCTCTTTGTGAGGATAAATTTTCATATGATTTTTGTTTAATTGTGTTTATCCTTTGTAGACGAAAATAAAGTAAATTACAGAACAAGAGTATTTTTATTAGAAGCTACATAATGTTCGTGACATCGTACTTTATGAGACTCTGTTTTTAATCCTACGATGGAGTCACAAATATGTGTGCATGTAGGGTCTAATGGATGCAGAATTAAGGTAACACGCCTTTGTGTGAAAGTGATGCAGTGTGCTTATATTTTCTAAGAACTCTGTCATTTACAGTATTGTGATTGAATTTTCGGGACTTACGGTTACAGAATTATAAATATAAACAATATATAGTCAAACACAACTCAGTGATTTTATTAAGGTGTGTTTCTTACATTGTTTTGTTCAACGACATGTTTCGGCTCTAGTTATGAGCCATCTTCAGGTTGATTACTTAGTAAGGTAAAATATACAATTAACAATGTTATTGTTATTGTTACCTACGACATCTAAGCATTGCTAATTGTATATTTTACCTTGCTAAGAAAGTAATCAACCTGAAGATGGCTCATAATTAGAGCCAAAACATGTCGTTGAACGAAACAGTGTAAGAAATACACCTTAATAAAATCATAAATTTAGTTGTGTTTGACTGTGTTCTTCTTCCATTGGCACTACAGCCCACTGTGGGCTTTGGCATGTCGAACAACGTCCTTCCATTTTTTCCTATCTGCCACCTACTCTGTCTATCTTCTCACTCCCAGCACTTGAAGATCTCTTTCTACTTCATCTTTTCCTGGGTCTTCCCCTTCTTCTCGTCCCTTCCAGTTCCTGAGTGAAGGTTTTTTGGGCATTCTGTCCTCCTCCATTCTCTCTAGGTGACTTAACCAGCTTATCATTTGCCCTTTTATCAATTTTACTATATTTTCTCTTTTGCTCATCTCTTCTAGTTCTCGATTCGTCCGACTTTTCCTTCCCCGTTTTCATATTTAGGACCATATATTGTTTGACTTTATATGGTTTTTATTTATAATTTTATACAACACAACGGGTATGTCTCACCTGAAAGTTACGGTTACAGATTGTTATGTTGTAATCCGAAGGGTGTTTTCTTTTCAAATTTCGGCCGTTCATATTCACAATTCTCTTACCTTCATCCGGACTGATATCCTGTTATCGAATTGTAGGTTTATAGATAATGACTTAGTGCAGCAGCGTGTACCTGTGGATGACGATGGGGCTTGCAGAATTCTAGGTTACGTCAGCTGCGTCTTATTGGTTGTCACGCTATGTCGTTGGGTGAAGATTGGCGTCGTCTCGAAGGATCCTAATGCCTTCTTCGTTAGGGTCAGGCAGCCCAAGAAAAATCTTTGGGGCTTTTAAAGTACCTGGTATTTTACTAACACCATCTCAGCACAACAGTACAATAAGTACTAATTATATTCGATCCACAACATATTCCGACGCTACCGGATTGTCTTTAGGGAGCACATTTCAATCACAAGCAGTCACTGTTCGCGAATCAGGTACAGTAATTTCTCGATCAACGATGCTTCGCGTGATTTCAGGCCTCCGCCGCGAAGTAGATGAGATCTGCGTTCTTCTGGGATCTTACGTAGCGTATAGCGGTAATTCCTTACCGACGTTTCGGAACAACCTATCTAATCTTCAAGGGTCGAGAAATCCCAATGACCATATGCGATATGTTTCTTTCTTATAGCATAATTACACTAGGACAGTGCGTTTCTTTAGTGGTCGATAGGCTGTTAAATTCACCGCTCATCAGGCACAAAACAGGCTAAATTCATACAGAGCATTGCTTTTTAAGCAGAGGGTCTTGTACATGGAAGGGTAAATGGTGCTCTTTCAACTAGACATAGTATCGAATGAAAAATTATCAAAGAATGGTGGGCGGATAAGAATATGGAAGGAGATAAGTGTGGCTTTTTGAGAGACTGAAGCAAACCAAATAGCTTGCTAGGATTTCTTTTTGTAGATATTTGCCTCTAGTAAATAAGCTTGTTTTCCCGTAATGTCTGCATGTAGGCATTGAAGCATGACGAGGTGTAGGCTGACTAAATGGACCTATAAATGGCGCAGTAGGAATAGGTAATTATATAAGAAACGATGTTTTATATTTCGGAAATGATATACAGATGTAAAATGGTGTTTTATTTTGTCTTGGTGGAATTAAGTTGAACTGTTGTAGAGGAAATTGTCACTAAAAATTGCCAGTGTGTCGGGGTGCGTGGTTTTCCTTTGTCTCTAATTAATTGCACACTATCGAAAAATATTTGAAATAAAAAGTTTGAATCTTAATGATGTTCGAGGTTTATCCTGTGTCGGTCTTGCCAACAACGAACCGTTTATAAAGTTCATGCCGTCCGATCTGGGCTGGATGTGAAGTAGGAGTAGTGATAGATTCAAACTAAAGTCATAGTCGGCGCAGCTTGGCGTAATGACTGGCCTAAGGGCTGGACGGAGCGGTGGATCGGGTTTCGATTCTCCCACCTAGCAGAGATTTTTCTCTTCGCCACTGCATCCAGAGCATCTCTGGGTGTCCATCCGGTCCTCGGAGAATGAATTTGACACCACCTTCTAGTTCAGAGGAGAATAATATGTGGCGTTAACAGCTCTGTTCTTCCTTCACGTCATGGTAGGGAATTGAGCACAGAAGTAAGGTGACATTTTACAAACCAAAATAAAGCTCACGTGGCAGCATTTGATGTCAACCCCCATATCAGATTGAAATCCCTCTTTCCATTTGTTTCGAAGAAAGAGCACGTTTAAAATCTCCCATTGTTTCTTCATTTTGGGTACTAGCTGTAATGAGAGAACAACTGATTTCGTGTACCACTCGATGTGAAGCATCTGAAATTAACGTAACGGGTTGTTATGTCGTGTACACGAGCCTTCATGCGTAATACATCTGTCGTTCGTTTGGTTGTGGGTGTCGCGCGAATGATAATGCTATTGAACATATGTTCGTAGGACATCGATAATTGCTGCAATGACAGACATGAATCAAGCGGCTCAGCTGTGTGCATAAGTTGTAGAAGTGGATGTAGGCCTTCAGAGGGTTTTGTTCCAACTCTGCAGGGGTCCGTGTTGGATTCCTGAATACTGTGTTAGATTTGA
>Ga0131853_10021939_pt1 | contig 11574 bp, 8 predicted proteins | sample TergutLab28metaG_FD_92764 | JGI IMG/M metagenome (GOLD analysis project Ga0131853, IMG submission 92764) | Labiotermes labralis P1 segment gut microbial communities from Petit-Saut dam, French Guiana - Lab288 P1 (version 2) (version 2) | ecosystem: Host-associated > Arthropoda: Insects >...
TCCATGTCAACGGACACGATAGAATCATTCTTGTAATTTTTAGCCAAGCACTGTACAAGGCTCCCTGATGATGGATCCTCTGTGATCCGAAACATGTTGGAGCACTTTTAAATATTTTATAATATTAATTATAGCTACATATTATACATTGTGCGTTAGTTGGATAATAAATTGTTTAATTATCATAGGTGCACGGTGCAAAACATGAAGATTAACTGCATGACTCACGAGAGCTAGATTCATTCAGACCGCACAGCAAGCACTGCTTCAGCAAAATGCGCAACAAATAGTATCAATACTTTAAAGTACATGTCGCCCACCGAGAATCGTCAGGTACATAGGGCGGAGCGTTGATGTAATCTACAGTTGTGAATTCGCATGTAACATGGCTCTGAAGATACGCATTTCCATTTCCACTTGCAAAACGCTTCATCCTTTAACACAAGAATTAGTTTTAGTATTGAGAAACAGTGCAGGTCTGGCAAACGAAGCTGACATTCACAGTTCTCGATTCTATAATGCGGGTGGAGGGCTTTAGCTGCTGGTAGTTAGAATAGAACGTATTAAAATCCTCTACTTCAACTTCAGAACTACTGTACTCCATTACAGTAGGATAAATTGAAAACTTTAATGCATAGAAATTTGATTGTTTGAGCAACAAATGCGGTAGTTAAAGGATGCATCGAAGGATATACTGCTTCGTACATCCACGGGAATAATGATAATTCAATTCAGTTTAATTTAACCATTTCAAGTCAAGCACTCGAGAAGAGATAAGATATGAAATTTTTTTTTGTCTCTTTCACGATACCACCTAGTCTTTGGAGACTGACTAGGTATTTTATTCTCTCCTAAACTGCTACGTTGTCTATTTGCTGCAGGCGTCGCCCAACGGTTCAGCCTGCTTTATTCTGGCTCCTCATTATTCTTGAGGTTTTTCTAGAGCACACACAACGACGCTCCACAGTCGGTAGGACTCCTCTGGACGAGTGATCAGTTCGTCGCAGAGACCTCTACCTGACAACACACAACACTTCACAACAGACCAAACATCCATGCCCCCGGTGGTATTCGAACCCACAATCTCAGCAGGCGAGCGGCCGTAGACCTACGCCTTAGACCGCGCGGCCACTGGGACCGGCGAAAATATGAAAATGAACGTATGACAATAAAAGTACAATAAGAACTGCAGATAAATAAAACAGTATCCAAAAGTGCGTGTACGAAATAATATCTACACACTAAACGCACAATAAGACTTGTAACTTATAACTTTAATCATACGTACGGACTGGACGATCGTAGGTTTGATCCTCTGTAGGGTACGTAGAGTTTTATCTTCTGCAAAATATCCAGATCGACTATTGGGCCCACCCAGCCTCCTATTCAACGGAAAGCAGTTTTTTTTTGGTGGTGTAGCGGCCGGGGCTTGAGGTAGCCTAGAGACCTCATATAGTGCCGAAGTCAAGAATGAGTGGAACTGGACTTCTACGGCTCCTGTACTTTTTCATGACGCGGACATTGGCAAATTTAATACTAAAAGAAATTACAAAAGTGTGTATATATATATATATATATATGTGTGTGTGTGTGTGTGTGTGTAATAACAATAAGAAGAAGAAGAAGAATAAAAACAAAAATAAAGTGCAGTTCAGACAACATGCTGTTCTTATAATAAAACCAACTAGATGCACTAATTTCTCAAATTTATTTTGGGAATAAAACTCTACATGTTTCGGACAGTTCCTCTGTCCATCATCAGGAGTTTTTCATTGTACACACTGCAATGGTATATGTCATACAGGTTTTGCTGACAGTTTGCGAGCAGGATCAGGACGGGACTGGTTCCGTCCTGATCCTGCTCGCAAGCTGTAACTGTAACCTGTATGACATATACCATTGCTGTGTGTGCAGTGAAAAACTCCTGTTGATGGACAGAGGAACTGCCCGAAACATGTAGAGTTTTATTCCCAAAATAAATTTGAGAAATTAGTGCATCTAGTTGGTTTTATTATAAGAATTTATCACGATGTGCGATCACCTGAACGTCAAATTCGTCAACAACGTACTGTTTAGATTATGTTCATGGGACCCATCTAGCTTCATTATACAGTGGCTGCTTGGGACTCTTTCCTTGGGCGCATGGAGCATATTAGGGACTTCCACGCCTCCATACGTCTACGTGGTGTGGTACTTAATTAAGCACAGGCTAGAATTACTCTTAATAATAATAACAATAATAACATATTTGTATATTACCCTGATGAATGTGACCTGCCCTACATCCTAATTTCGGCCTGCACTTGACGACTTTCGTATGAACTGGAGGGTTGGAGCTCTGACCTGTGCTGATCCTGTAGAGCACAAACTTGTTTTTTTCTATATCTATATGTGGTAGTGGTTACGAGGGCGGCTGCTGCATCTAAGTATTACGTTCTTTCAATATCCGGGTCGATGGTTCCACTCCAGTTTAGTTACCAATGCGAATGGCTCCAGGAAGTTCAGAGGCCGATTACAAACAATATGAGAAATTGCACAGTGCACGAGGTTCTCATGGGAGTATCATAATTGTGGTTTTCTGGGATATGACATCGTATATTGTGGTACGCAGGAACTTACGCATCGATCTTTACGTATTCACCTACGAGGAGACTTTAATTATTAAGGGGGGGGAGCTTAAATTAAGCTTTTGAGGAAAGACAATACTTTGGTGTATAGTAGAAAGATTGTGAGAGGTTCAGTGAGGAAAGGACGGGTGCTAGGAATCAGTCGGGAAGAAAGAGGTAATTAACTGAGGTAATTCACAGGTATTTATTGTATTATACCGTCAATACACAACATATGCAAAGACCAGATGTATTAGTACAACTGGGTTATATCTGGCGACATGTTTCGGCCGTTAACCGGCCATCCTCAGGCCAACAAGAAATAGTATTGTTAAGGTACAGTCAAATTGTTTGTCCAATGGGATCCCATTGTTTACATTAAACGAACTCGACAACATGGTTACCAGAACTAATCTAGTTTGGTGAATACAACATCGAACTAATGTCAACCACATATGTGTGTAACTTCAAGTGAACATAAAGAACAAGAAGTGTTAACACCCACATACTGTGTGATACGACACACGTTCTCTCCCCCCCTCCTACAGTGAGCCCTGTGAGACCCGCATACAACGTTTGGAATTTTAAATTTTGTTACATTGTTAAATATTTTAATCATAACTAAGAACTTCATAATGTTTCCAGTTTTAATGTAAACAATGGGATCTCACTGGACAAACAATTTGACTGTACCTTAACAACATTATTCCTTGTAGGCCTGAGGATGGCCGGTTAACGGCCGAAACATGTCGCCAGATATAATCCAGTTGTACTAATACATCTGGTCTTTGCATATGTTGTGTATTGACGGTACTAATGCAATAAATAATTGACGATACACAACGGGATGGTTCCCTTAAAAAATGAAATAAAATAATTCACAGGTGTAGTAGGATGAAAGTCGAAACATACCTGAAGATTAGTCAACCAACAACACAGTCGATCGCACCAACCCTGATACCCTCTTAGTAACCACGAGGTAAAACACGAATGAGGCTCAAACGACCTGAATCTGTTCATGCTACAAGATCTGGTCGATACCAATCACTGTGTAACGTTCCGCAATGCGCTACAAACTTAGCATGATTGCAAGACTCACAGCTGCGCCTATGACGAAGCAAGCTCCAGCGCTGGAGGAAGAATGTAGCGCTATTATCAAACTTTCATCCTAGCCGTGGAACATGGCGGCAATGAAAGAGAACTCAAGAGTAAAACACAGAACCGACAACGCACCTGACAAACCTGGGGCTATCAGCTTTTACTGTTTTGAGGCGGGACCTCCCTGAGCGCTGATAGGCGGGGTGGTCAAGTCCCGGGTAGTCCATAAGCTAGGAATTAAGGGGAGGTTATTAGTCCCCGATGGAACACTCAACCTGGAGGTCGATTCGCTGTTACATGTACACGGCTGCTTATCCCGCATATTCCCAGCTACTACCACAGTTTTAGGCCATCTTCTCAATCCCCAATTGAGGGCACGTCAAGCTGTAGTGCACTTACCATTTATTTAACAAAATAGAAAGGTAACAAGAGGCATCTCCAAGATCTTTAAGTTTATTCAATGCAAAATAAATGAATCATTCAATTTCAATGTTTGTGTTTTTAAATTGAAATCACATTGAAACAATTACAACGTTCTCATCACCCAAACTCTGTGGGAACAGCAAAACCTCTACCAGACGCTTGTGTGGACAACGTAGTCTGGATTTAGATCAATCCCATTTTATTGCCCATTAAAAGTAACGGTTTCCCCCCTGGCCTTAAACGAAGCAAAGGGTTGGTCAGGGGATTAAGGTGGACTGCATCATGAAAGGCGAGCTTAATACAGTTTTCTTTCAGTACCACTGGGAATCATTTCACATTTCATGCTCTGCATTTTCATCAGGCAGCAACGAATTACTACATTGCGTCTGGGAACTAGACAGCCTGTAGCTTGGTGATGAGTTCAAGGGACAGGAACGTTCTGCTGTAACAAATTACCCTGTGATTCCAAGTCGATTTCCTTTCCATATAGTCGGATGGAGAATACTGTAAAATGAAGCTTATAATTTGTATTCCCTTCAAAACATCAGGATGACCAAATCGAGAATTTTATTAGTTTGATAGCACATGTACCATGCCTAATAGAGACAGAAATTGTATGCAAAATAAAGTACACGGTCTTCTGAGATGTGATGCAATATAGTTAGATGGGTAGCCAGATCCCTGCTAAACGTTGATGTCTGACGTGTCAGACTACACGGTTTCATATCGTAGAAAACAGCACATTAATTTTCATGTTCAGAGCTGTAACAACCTCCGATCTTCCGCAAATAAGATAGTCGTGTCTTTACTCTCTGAAATGCTTGTCAGTATGGTACCTTCAAATAGGACAGGCCGGGTAGCGTAGTCGTTATAGCGACTGGTTATGGGCTGGGCGGTCTGGGTATCGAATCCCGGTGGGGGCGAGATTTTCCGCGCCTGTTCAGACCGGCCCTGGGGCCAACCCAGCCTCCTGGACAATGGGTACCGGGTCTTTCCCGGGGGTAAAGAGCGGCCGGGGCGTGACGCTGACTCCTCACCCCCTTCTAGTGCCGTGGTCAAGAAACAGTAGAGCCAAACCTCTACTCTCCCTATGGGCCGTACGTCCTGTACAGAGCATCAGTGCCTGTAAAAGGGTGCACTGTACCTTTTTATCTTTTACCTTCAAATAGGACACGAATTATTTGAAGTCCTTTCTATACATTCGTGTTTGAATCAAGGTATTTATTTCGACAATAGGACACCTATGCAGTTGAAATAGCGTTGTTGCATTAAAATACCCTAACCAGTAAAGAAATTTCTCTGCCTGCCTGACGTTTTTGTGTGTGCTGATTTGAGCTGTTCGAGCATCGTGTTTTCAATACTCCTAGAGATTTCTATTCTCCAAATCGTGCATATCGGCTCTGTTGACTACCCAGCCTCCTCTTCAATGGTCACCAGGCTTCTTTGTAGGGGGAATTCGGCCACTCACCTCCATCTAGTACCGAGGTTGAGAATGAGTGGAGCTATTCCTGCTTATATATTCCTTAGGGTCTATTTTTATCGATGTATATATGGTTGTATTCCTGTTTAATACTGTAATTTATGTCTTTTTATTGTTATGTCTATGTATTCTTATTGTGTGTTTATGTATCTTCACTGTGCCAGCTGGAACTCTTCGGCTACCCTGAATGAGGTTTTTCCGTGGTTTTTCCTCAGTTGTAAGGCAAATGCCAGGATAAAACCCGCAAAGATGGGGCACGGCCCGCACTCTTCCAAAATGTTTGTGTTGTTCTATGTACTGTTTGTTTTGTATCGTTCTGTGTATTGTTTTTTTGTAAATGTGTACTGTACTACTACCACTGGGTGAATACCCAATTGCAGTTAACAAATATACCAAATATCAATACCTCTTATCCTCCTGTATGCCTTCAGGGCTTGACAGGTACAAGTTTGCTTTATATTTGCCTTTTATCCGAATTAAAATGACATTTGCATAGCCCAATACAGGAAGATTTAAATGCCTTTTGCCGAAGATGTGTGACATCTCGCCCGGTAAAGGCAGGTATGGTTGACTCTACGCGCGCTGACATTGCACCTGGTTTTCGTTAGTACGACAATAGATATTTATATTGACAATAAATTAAAATTCTGTTTACAGAAGACGTCCGGTGCGGGAATTCAGTTCACTACCGACCACAGGGCAGAAGAACGCACGTCCACATTATTTTAATATTTTTTTAAGCGAGTTCGCAAAATTTTGAGATGCCACTATGAGCTTCGTCATGTCCGTCTGTCCGTCCGTATGGACCATCTCGGCTCCCACTGGGCGGATTTTCGTGATATCTGTTATTTGAGCATTTTTCGAAAGTCTGCCAAGAAAATTCAAGTTTCACTAAAATCGGACAAGAGTAACGGGTACTTTACGTGACGACCAATATACATTTTAATAATATCTCGCTCAGTTTTTCCTAGAATGAGACACGTTTCAGACAAAAATTGTAGGGAAAATCAAAACACACATTTTGTGTTCAATAACATTTTTTTCCCCGAAAATCGCGTCCTTTGTGGAATAATGTAGAAAAATATCGTAGAGCTGGGCAGGCCACAGACGACAATACAGCGCATAATCACAATATGTAATACTCATTACTTTTCTAATACAACAACAGTTGAATGAACGCGCATCAATTTTACGTTACACTTACGCTTCCTGTTCGGTTTCCTCAGCAGACACAGATCCTGAGATGGGAAAGCACCTTGTCCAAGATATCCCAACTACCTCTACGAAGAACGGCATAGTGTAAATTACTTCTTAACCGGAAAATTCACAGGTTATAATCCGCACTAACGAAACTAACTCCACGGAACAGTATCTTTTTCGAAAAGGTAATATTACCTGAGATAGTAAAGGAATCCCATATATTTAGGCGTTACCAAAGATTCACATTCACAAAGACAGGTAAAAGCTGCGGGAAGATACAACCAGAAACAGTAAACAACACAAAAACAGAATGAACTCGTTTGCAAATTTTCTTCAAACCCCAGCATATACTTTCATGAAAATGCAGTTTTGTGAAGGCTGTCTTATGTCCCATGGGTCACGTGCATGCAAAGGTCATCCACGTACTTCAAGAAACAGACTTACGTCCTTTGTCTTTGTGTAACTGTCAATTCATAATCGATACAATCGATACGCTAGACGCTTGACTAAACACAGGAAGAATAAAAAACCTAAATTTTTAGATAAATCTTGCACGTCCCTGAGGGAAATTTGTAAAGCCGTACATGATATTGGCAGTGCTGTTGGCTGCAGTATGCTATTTGTTGTAGTTGGAGATTAAATCTCTGCTGAAGTCTACTGTAGTAGAAACTGAAATAAAATTACCTGATTTTTCTACGCGTACATTCAATTTGATTTTCAGGTCCTGGGCTTATTTCCTATCATTGTCGAGGCAGTGAAGAGTAAATACTCTTCTACTGGGAGATGGAACCGGCAACCAGCAACCGGCTCCAGCGACACAAGAGACTATTTTCTATATCTGGTAGTTACGAAAGGAAATATGTCACGTTCAGAAAACATACTCGCGCAGTTGCTGAATTACCCATAATATGCGCAGGTTCGCTCAACAAGTTTCCCTACCTTCTTTGGGTAAATTAAGTCTCCGTTAGGAACCAAATATTTACCATCGCCATCAGTGGACACTTACTTACTCCATGGAGCAGAGTCCTTCTTAAGAAGCTAACCGGTTTGCAGCTAGTCAAGAAATTCCCATTCTTTACGGAATCTGAAGGTTCATTACTTTATTCACAAGTGCCCGCCACCTGTCCCTATCCTGAGCCAGCCTGATCCAGTCCATACCCTACATCCCACTTCCTGAAGATCCATCTTAATATTATCCTCCCATCCACGCCTGGGTCTCCCAAGTAGTCTCTTTCCTTTGGGTTTCCCCACCATAATCCTGTATACGCCTCTCCTCTCCCCCATACGCGCTACATGCCCCTCCCATATCATTCTTCCCGATTTGGTCACCCGACCAATACTGGGTGAGGACTATATATCACTAAGTTCCTCATTATGTAGTTTTCTCCACTCTTCCCTTACCTAGTCCCTCTTACACCATATTCTCAAACACACTCAGCCTACGTTCCTCCCTCAATATGAGCGACCAAGTTTCATACCCATACACTAGACTTCTAAACCATGCATCTCTTATAAGATTTAGGGTTGGAGGCAATAAATATCTAAGTTACGGTCTTTTGAATTTTGAAAACGGTGGAAACTAAGGTCTTGAGTAAACATATGTCTCCATCTGGAGGTTCGACCCTTAAGATGGAAGAAATATGCTCCTCCTAATTGCTGGTATTCACCTAAAAGACTACAAGATATTACAACAGCAACATGAAGCTACAGCCGTTGAGGGACAGTACGGAAACTCGACTCCATGAAACATGCATGCCACGAATTTAAAAGTTTTGTAACGGAAGCTTGCTGCAATAAACAGAAGTGCCAGACGGAATTTACCCTTTTGCCTAAGGTCGAGACTTAATACCGACTGAAGCATATTTCCTTCTCACAGTTGTTTCCGCCATATTTAGTTCTTTGTGACCTCTGACCATAATGACTCCCCATACAGCGGGAGACTAGAAAAATGTAGCCCATATTATGCAATTTAAGTAGAATAACAAGCCTGAGCAGAAATTGAGTTGATGAGTGTGATCGACAATCGACATGCTTAAGCCCAGTTGATTTCGTTGCTGCTGAGTAGATTCCCTGCTGAAAATGGTATTAATGTCACCCTTTAATGTGGTCTTGGTGAGTAATGTAGTGACTGCCTCCTGCATAATATGGTTCTGACAAGTATCAGGCATGTACTGAAAACTGAATCGATATGCATCAGTTCCAATAACTAACATCTGTAGCTAGGCAACACAATTCACGCACACACACAAAAAAAAAGTAATCGTTTTTGCCACGTCACTCCTGCTAACATGATTTCAAATGTATAGACCCTTCCCAAAACATCATTGGTGTCAATGTACAAGCTTTCAATTGGGAAAGAATGACACGATAAAAGAGCGGTCTGTGGGCTTCACATACGTCATCAGCATGGTGTCAGATAGGCCAACATTACGTTTCTTAATGGGCCTTATGATCACAGTGCAGTGCAAGAACACACATAAAACGTTCGATGTAAGTAATCAGGCTTTCACGCCAAATTGAATATCATTTTTCTGGGATCTGGTACCGTGTACACTGGTATGTATGAACTGAATAATCTTAGAAATTAACCAACTTAATGCATAAAATCTTGTTTTATAATAAGTTTATTATATTCATCTACATGTTTCGAGCACCATATGCTCATTATCAGGAGGTCAAAATTGTATTATACAGCATCTGGTATCACCACACCTGTAGGTGGTCGTCCGGTGTACAGGTCGAGAGGGGACTGCACCGGACGGTCACCTACAGGTGTGATGGTACCAGATGCTGTATAATGCAATATTGACCTCCTGATGATGAGCACATAGTGCTCGAAACATGTAGAGGCATATAATAAACTTATTATAAAACAAGAATTTGTGCATTAAGTTGGTTAATTACTAAGATTATACTGAGATTCACGGGCAGCAAATCATCAAACGTTTGAACTGAAGTTTCGGAGGAAGAAGCTGCCTCCAACTTCAGGGCCATCAGCTAGATGGGCAGCTTCCTTTTACGACTTCTTCTGAAGATTAAAATCCTTATCAGGAAATAACGGGTATAAATGGAGTCGCTTTACAAACCTTCAGAGTGTATAAGGGAGCCGATGTAATTATCCTTTCTTTTTTAACCTCGGAAATAGATGATGGAGAGCGGTCAATTTCACCCTCGGCGCGAAAAAAGCCCTGGCGCCTATCGTGTAGGAGGCTGGGTGGGTCCCTGAGCCAGTTTGCACGCTGTGGTGAAAAGAAAAAAACTCTCTTGTCTCCGCCGGCAACTGAACCCCGGATCGTCAGGCCGCAGACCGGACTATACACTGACTAACTTATTCCGGCCCCTTGTATGGATGTACTTATTTTGCCGAATTCTAAATTCATTATTCTTTCTCGTTTATTCAACAACCAGGCAAATTTTTTCCTCACGGCGCAACAGCCCCTAGTGGTCCAGGGCCTCCTCGTTAGTGATGCTTCCCGTTAACACTCACATTCACTATTAGTAGGATTCTTCTGGATGAATGATCAGCTCGTCGCAGAGATCTCTAACTGACGACAAATAAAAATCACAACAGACAGACATCCATGCCCCGGTGGAATTCCAACCCACAATCCCAGCAAGCGACAGGCCACAGACCCAAGCCTTAGACCGCGCGGCCACTGGGATCGGCACAACCCGTCAATAGCTCTGACTATGTAACGTTCTTTAGTAAAATGGTAATGAATAATAGATGGTACAGGATGCGAAAATAAACGGTGGTATCATCACGGTAGCAGACAGGAGCGACTAAGGACAATCGGGGCTGAAATTTGAATCGAAGGTTTCCCGAATACAAGACAAAATTGTAACAATGAGTTGTTGTCAATATTGATTGTGTCGATTCATTATTCATTGCTCTTATGTCCACACCCTTATACAACGAATTTGAAGTATTCCTTTCCCGGACATGTATTATGAATGACGTCGGTCCATATACCTTTGTTATAACACACTATTCGACTGGAGAAGCCAAGAAACATTAGACTATGGAAATTTATGTCTTTTGTAGTGTGACGCTGTGCAGTCAGTGACGTTGCACAGAATCCTATTGCCTACATCACATATTTTTCTAATAATGGAACAGAAGAACCTTCTTAAACGTCGATAAATTCCTATTAGACTACACGGCGTCATTTCCCGCAAGACAGAAGTCTTTGCACTCAAAGCCACGAATTTAAAACCCCGAATAGTAGATCAGCTTTCGTAAAAATGAAAGAAATCTACTGAATTACGTTTGCTGTCATCTCTAATAGCAGCAAGGCTGCGAGCGTGTGGAACAAGAGAAATTTTCTACAAAAACTGGGGTTCTCCATATATATGGGCCGGGTAGCTCAGTCGGTATAGCGATTGACTACGGGCTGGATGGTCCGGGATCGAATCCCGGTGGGGACGAGATTTTCCGCCCTTTCAGACCGGCCCTGGAGCCCACCCAGCCTCCTGTACAATGGGTACCGGGTCCTTCCCGGTGGTAAAGTGCGGCCGGGGCGTACTGCTGACCACTCACCCCCTTCTAGTGCCGCGGTTATGTAAGAGTAGAGCTATACCTCTACCCACCCTCTGGGCCACACCGGGCCTGTAACGGGATCACTTTACCTTTTACAAACATACATAACTCCGTGGCCTTAGTCCGCACGCGAACTATACCGACAGAGCGGCCGCCGCCGGTCGGCGAAGTTAGTGCCAACTTTTGCGGATAGAGGGGTGTCACGTGGTCAGCGTAACGGGTCCCCA
>Ga0131853_10021940_pt1 | contig 11573 bp, 7 predicted proteins | sample TergutLab28metaG_FD_92764 | JGI IMG/M metagenome (GOLD analysis project Ga0131853, IMG submission 92764) | Labiotermes labralis P1 segment gut microbial communities from Petit-Saut dam, French Guiana - Lab288 P1 (version 2) (version 2) | ecosystem: Host-associated > Arthropoda: Insects >...
AAGATCAACAGTAACACAGTAGAGACCGACAGTGACACTGAAAAGATCAACAGTAACACAGTAGAGACCGACAGTGACACTGAAAAGATCAACAGTAACACAGTAGAGACCGACAGTGACACTAAAAAGATCAACAGTAACACAGTAGCGACCGACAGTGACACTGAAAAGATCAACAGTAACACAGTAGAGACCGACAGTGACACTGAAAAGATCAACAGTAACACAGTAGCGACCGACAGTGACACTGAAAAGACCAACAGTAACACAGTACAGACCGACAGTGACACTGAAAAGATCAACAGTAACACAGTAGCGACCGACAGTGACACTGAAAAGACCAACAGTAACACAGTAGACACCGACAGTGACACTGTAAAGATAAACAGTAACACAGTAAAGACCGACAGTGACACTGGAAAGACCGACAGTAACACAGAAAAGACCAACAGTGACACTGTAAAGATCAACAGTAACACAGTAGAGACCGACAGTGACAATGTAAAGACCGACAGTAACACAGAAAAGACCGACAGTGACACTGTAAAGATCAACAGTAACACAGAAAAGACCGACAGTGACACTGCAAAGACCGAGAGTGATACTTTTAAAATCAACAGTAACAGAGTACAGACCGACATTGACACTGAAACGAAAAACAGTGACATTGCAAAGACCGACCGGACCACAGTAAAGACCAAAATTGACACTGTAACGAACAACAGTGACACTGTAAAGACCGACAGTAACACAGAAAAGACCGACAGTGACACTGAAAAGACCGACCGGACCACAGCCAAGACCGACAGTGACACTGTAAGTACCGACTGGACCACAGTAAAGCCCGACAGTGACACTGTAAAGACCGACAGTGACACTGTAAATACTGACCGGAGCACAGTAAAGACCGACTGTGACACTGTAATGAGCAATAGTCACACTGTAAAGACCTACAGTGACACTGAGCTAGAGTTGAACTTAAAAATAGCAGGTTAAAAACCAGTTTAAGTCACATCATAAAGTTTGCCATAACTGTTTATTAATTACATCTAAAACAGTAAGGTCAATTTTAGAGCCGTATCTTTTAAGATATTGATCCATTCACAAACACAGTTTCTGTTGCGCTTTGTTTCATTCAAACATAAATTAGTACAAAAAGGACATCAAGCACAAAACAGGCTGATTTTATAATAATGCCTCAACCTTCTCTCTTCAAAATAATGCCAGAAAATATAGCCGAAAATTTTTCACATTTTGTACCATACTACAAATTTTCACGTACCAGAAGGCGGCGTACTTCAGTCTGAATTTTTCGTTCGGAACATCCATTTTAATTCTTATTTATTTCATTTGCTAACCTCAAATTTGATACGGTGAGTTTCCTGCCTTTGTATATTAATCTTCGATATTAATTTACTTACTTATTTATATACTAAATACGAATATATTACAGTACCAATAACTAGGGAAAGGTATGTAGCCAAACACAACTTAATCACCGAGTTGTATTTAATGACTGTGATGGAAACAACTACATGTTTCGGCCTGTATTGGCCATCATCATGTAGTCTAGGGAACTTAAGGGCTAGACAACCTGATGATGGCCAATACAGGCCGAAACATGTTAGTTGTTTCCATCACAGTCATTAAATACTACACCTCAGTGATTAAGTTGTGTTTGACTACATACTTTTCCTAGTTTCACACATACAACGGGGATGAAACACTTCCTAGATACAGTACCAGTAAGATCATACAACGCTCAATCCTGAAGTAATCTTCAGATAATGAATGTGTAAGGATGTGGAAGGAGCCGTGGTTTTTTTCGAAAGAAGTTCTGGTTATGTATCTGAAGTGACGAAACAGACTTCAAATATCTCGGGTCAGAACAGACGGTCTTCGGGCTGACATTTGAACAGGAGATAACCTCAATAAGGACTCTGTCTGTAAAGAATCTTCTAACAGCAAACGACAGATTTCTTAAATGCTTACCTTAAGATCATACTTCCATATGAAACTATAGCCTACTACACAACTAGAGACGTTTAGGAGACTTCGCGGAATGAATTAGGAAAGAACTGTATAATTAAATTGTTATTTTATCACTTTCCATTGAAAAGATGGGTACAAGATTTTGTTAGACCATCACAAAGATGACAGACTTTCCGGGACGTGACGCCCTGTGTTTGATAGGCGGGTACCTACTTCCCTAAGAAACTTGCTACCCATTTCTTAAGGGTGTAAGAACTCCACCTTGAAGAACAAAGCAACGTTTGTTGTAACAAAGTTGTGTCTTCAGTACCGAATTAAATGGAGTCGTGTTTTAAGGATCGGAGATCTAGTCTTAAATACGGTATAACAGCAAAAATTATTTTAGGCTGTTGTAACCGTGCATCATGAAAGAAGGTAGAGAGAGAAATTGTGCACAGTGCACACAGCTCGCGTCTCGGCTCAATACAACCACAGCCAGCACAACCAGTGGTGAACACCATACGCGGTAGTACACAGTCTGTTCTCCTGACGATGGGCATAATGATGCCCGAAACATGTTGAGATAAACTATTGACAATAAATATCAGATTAGTTGCATCTTGTTGGTTTCTCTCTCTACCTTGAGTAAAAATTGTCTCTATTTTGTAAGAAAATACGGTGTAAGAATATTAATTGTTTTAATGTGGCCAAGGACAGGATCCAGAAGCTATCTACTGTAAGCACTGATTTTTTCCTAAAAGCCGCAACTCCTTTACCAGTTTAACAACAGTTAGCTTCTAAACAGGAATGGTAATTGTAATCAAAGGCCATAAGCCAGTCCTACGGACACTGTGTCAGTATTTAACCTTTTGGCACCGGATTTATTTTTGTAATTTTAGCACATTCTGTATATAAAATGTGAATAATACAGGAACCAAATATGTTAGAATTATGAAACAAACTGCATTTTGAAGAGAAAAAACGGAGATTATACACTATGTTTAAAATATGCGGTACCTATATTTGTTGAATAAATATATAAAATGCAACTTTGGAGGTTAGCGGTGCGGTACGTCAACTATAGTTGACGTTAGGCGTCTAAAGGTTAAATGTACTTGAGTAACTGAGGAAAATTAACAGGAAAAAACAAAAGTTGTGTTTAATGACAAAAATCAACTACTATGTTCGAATAATCTTAGTTTAGAAATGAAAAATAAACTTATAAAAAGTCGTATTTGGAGTGTTGCTCTTTATGGATCAGAAACAGGGATCGTAGGAAAAAATTAAGAGAGGATTATAAATGCTTTTGAAACGTGGTGCTGGAGAAGAATGTTAAAAACAAAATGGACAGATATAATAACGAATGATGAAGTTTTTCGAAGGACGAAAGAAGAAAGGTTACTTTTAACAATTTTTTTTAAATAGACGCCACTCATGGATATGGCATACATTTGGGCATAAAGAGTTTGTGGTAAACATCCTTGAAGGAGCAATATTTGGAAAAGAAATGCCGTGGGAAGACCTCGACTACAATACTTAAAGCAAGTCGCCAGAAATACAGGAGTTGACAGTTATAGAGCAACGGAAAGAATGGCTTCCAACAAATACAGATGGAAAGCTGCCAACCAATCAAAAGACTGAGAGATACGAAGAGGTATAACTCAGAAAACTCATGAAAATCCTCGCCCCCCACCCCCCAGTCTTCGAGTGAAGGATCGAACTCCTTACACTCCGCAGCATGAATTAAGAGTGTACAACACTTAAGCGTGACGATGACCTGCGAAATTAATTAGTCGTGAACAATTAATTCTGTGTTTATCGTAATAAAAACTGGAGCAATCTGTATTCATCGAGTGTAGCTAAATGAAACTTGTCTTAATTAGCAAACCAAGGAGCATGATACAAGATCGCTTACAAAGGCGTTGGTAGCGATAATAAATACAGGAATGTCACGCAGTTGCATATCAGCACACGTTACAAAAAAAAATTACAGGTCTAAACAAAAAGAGAATGAAGTGTCTTTACTGCTTTCGCCTAAAGCCACTCCGTAACTCAATTTCTACCAAGTAGGTTACTGGCTGGAACAACAGAAATCGGGGTTCGAGTCTTGGTAAGGACACATTCTTCATCTTACAGCACCACGACCACTTCTACAACTCGTCCAGCCTCCCATCCAAAGGAAATTTAGGGATTTTATCCTGGAAGTGTAAAGCTAACCACTCACATTTATCCAGTGTCGATGTTAAAATGCGTGGAATCATATCTCCACTTCTCCGTACGTCTTAATACAATAGCAAACCAAGGTCTCAGATTAAATGGAGAGGATATTAAAAGATCATCAGATTTTTGTTACTTGGGTAGTATTGTAGCCGAAAATGGAGGTAGCAACAGAGAAGTAAATGCGAGAATACAGAAGGCTAGGGGATCATTCTCCAAACTGAGAAGAGTGTGGCTATCTAAGTCATTACGAAAAGACACTAAGATTAGGATTTTTAATGCCTATGTGAAATCAGTGCTTTGGTATGGATGTGAGACTTGGCTTGTCACAAAGGAAATTCAGCGTAAAATACAAACTTTTGTGAATAGATGTCTAAGAATATGGTGGCCAAATATTATTTCCAACAAAGACCTATGGAAAGTAACAGGACAAGAAGATAGAAATTTAGAAATAAGAAAAAGAAAATTTAGATGGATTGGTCACACATTAAGAAAAGAGGATGGAGAGACACCAAAGGCTGCCCTACTCTGGAACCCTCAGGGAAACAGGAAGAGAGGAAGACCGAGAAACAGCTGGAGGAGATCGGTAATCAAGGAAGCGGGTAGAAACTGGAATGAACTAAGGTTCTTAGCAGCCGATAGACAGAAGTACAAAGGACTCATAGACAACCTATGTTCCTAGAAGGAACGATGTACTTTATTATTATTATTATTATTAACTACTACAATGCCTTTATCCTTGTTTCTCAGTACTGTAGCCTTCCGCGTGTTCACACCGTACAGATTTGTAAATTTATATCGAAGTTTGGGATGAAGATAACGTCCCATCTTCAAATTTGAAAGAACAGGATACAAGCTGATGGTGAAATGGTTAGGGTGAGAATGTGACTGGATCATGTGAGTTCGTTTCGAGGAATGTGGCCAACCAGAACCAGAGGAAGGGAACGGAGGATATAATCCGTTGCAGCTTGAACCTTACTCATTACACCCTGAAGGTGGAAACCACATGTGCATCGGAAGCACTGCAGACAACCTACAGACCTACACGGTTTCAAAGCACAGAGAGATAAAAACTGGACAGGTCCTGCCGTTATAAAGATGTCAAAACTTACACTCCTCTCATAAGGTTCATCATCCCCGTTGTGTTTATAATAAACTAGACTGGACTGTATGTACTTGTCTAACACAACTATATGATGGTAGAGATATGTATAGAATTTATTACATACAGAACAACTACATGTTTCGGCACTTTTCATTGGCCATCTTCAGGTTGAGAAATGAAAAAACTTAGTAAGCAGCTATACTCGACTTTTGTGGGTTTTATACAGTGGGGAGGTAAGAGGTGAACTGGGTACTAGATCTCGCATGTGTTATGTAGGATGGGTGGTGTGGGTACATGGGTTCAATATTTTTGCTATTCCACCATAGATCCAACTATATTAACCCAGAATAGCAAAAATAGCAGAACCCATTCACCCACACCACCCATCCTGCACAACACATGCGAGATCTAGTACCCACTTCACCTTTCACCTCCCCGCTGTATACAATCCACACAAGTCGAGTATAGCTGCTTACTAAGTTGTTTCAATTATCAACCTGAAGATGGCCAATGGAAAGTGCCAAAACATGTAGTTGTTCTGTATGTAATAAATTCTATACAAATCTCTACCATCATATAGTTGTGTTAGACAAGTACATACAGTCCAATCTAGTTTACACTCCTCTTTCTGTTTCCTGCCATCTTCCTTTCACTGCACCTATTTTGCCGTTGTTTCCTTCAAGGCCCTTTCGCAAAACTATGAAAAGTGGCTATTAGCTTCGTTATGTCTCCGTCTGCATGATAAAACTCGACTCCCAATGGACGGATTTTCATGAAATTCGATACTAGAATATTTTTGTCGAAAATCTGTCGAGAAAAATCAAATATAACAGTATAAACAGCCAACTAGATGCAACAAAACAATTTATTGGTAATTTAAATCAGCTCAACATGTTTCGGGCGATAATTTCGCCCATCCTCAGGAACACTACACTGTGTTTACAGCTTGTGGTGTAAAGTACCGAAGACGTTGCCTGCTGGTGACCTTGTCACAAGCAGGCAAAGTATAAGCGGCAAATTTTTTATAATCTGTATATCTTCTAATAACGGTAGACGCCCTGTTACTAAGCCCTTCACTACACTTCACTACACTTCTTGACACTTCACTTCCTCCCATTTAAACTTCACCTAACTACACTTCACCCCACTTCACTACATTTTTCTACACTTCACTTCCTCCCATTTAAACTTCACCCAACTACACTTCACCCCACCTCACTGCACATTTCGACACTTCACTTCCTCGCATTTAAACTTCACCCAACTACAATTCACCCCACTTCACTACACTTGTCGACACTTAACTTCCTCCCATTTAAACTTCACCCAACTACACTTCACCCTACTTCACTACACTTTTCTACACTTCACTTCCTCCCATTTAAACTTCACCCAACTACACTTCACCCCACCTCACTGCACATTTCGACACTTCACTTCCTCCCATTTAAACTTCACCCAACTACACTTCACCCCCACTTCACTACACATATCGACACTTCACTTCCTCCCATTTGAACTTCACCCTACTACACTTCACCCCACTTCACTACACTTGTCGACACTTAACTTCCTCCCATTTAAACTTCACCCAACTACACCTCACCCCACTTCACTACACTTGTCGACACTTCACTTCCTCCCATTTAAACTTCACCCAACTACATTTCACTATCCTCTCATTTGGCTTAACCCCATTTAAATTTCCTACCGCACCACTTCACCACACATCACTACACTTTACCTCACTTAACTGCACTGTTAGACGATTTTCGCCAAACTTCTCTCCTTCCAATTCACTCCGATTACAATTACTTTCCCAACTCTACTTCTGAAAATTTTTCGTCTTCCAATATAGCAAAATTCAAAACAGAAAGTTATAAACACTTTAAGATATTCAAACCGTGCATTTCTTGCAATTAAAGTAGCAATAAAAAATATACTTAATAAAATACAGTTAATTACCAGTATTAAATACATAATTTGTGTCAAGTGTGTAATACACATATTATTTAACAATTTTTATTTGCTGTATTATATTAGCCGCTTTTGTTGATTGATGTATTGATTGTAAGAGACAAATAATTGGTCAAACAAACCCCAAATCAATGATCAGTTTCTCAAAACATCAAAGATGAAAATTCAAGACTAATATGAGAGTCTAGTAACGCAGTAAAAAAAGGGGGAAGCCATTAGGACATCTTTACAAGATGGGGCAGACAGAGGTCATGTGCTTGTGCTGAAAGAGAAAGTAACAGATCGAAGATATGGGAAGACAAACTGGAGGAAAAGAGACGCATATATACACCATTAACGCCATCCGCACAGATTCACGACCTGATAAAATGGTGTATTTTTGCTGTTGGTACGCCTTCAGTAGTGGAACTTGCATGGCCAGAGCCCACAGCTGATCCGGTAAGCAGCTTACAGCACAATATACCAGCTTCTGGTGCTACTGCTGGGCCCACGCGAATGCAGATCAAACCTAGGTAATTCTTCCGACATAATTCAGCATTTTGACTCACTGCGGACTATCTGTGAATTTTCATCAAGACTAAAACATAAAGAATTATAAATGTTATGTTGCTTTCTCTGAGTTTGCAAGTTCTTTTCTGATCTTAAGGGAACAGCACATGCTTAGGGTGTTAGATAACAAGGTGCTGAGGGTATAATATTTGAGCCCAGTAGTGAGGACGTAAGAGATGCCTGGAGAAAACTGCGTAACGAGAGCATCCACAATTTTAATTATTCGCCACTTTTATTACTTTTATCAAATTGAATGGATGATTTTGGCGGGACTGTAAAACGTATGGGCGAAAAGGAATATCCGTACAGGGTTTTGGTTGAGAACCCTGAATGAAAAACCACTTGAAAGACCTAATGTTAGATGGGAGAATAATAATGAAATGGTTTTTTTAAGTTATTTATTCATTCCTTTTTAATTCTAGTCCCATTTGGGAGTTGGTGTAGGTTCTGAAGAGGTCAGTGTTGAGGAGATTAGTTCAAAATTTCTGTTTAAATATTCTTGGTACCAAATAACGACAAACGGCTTAATCGGAAATTTAATTAAGAGTAAAGTTTAAAAGCTCCTTAAGTGAAACTCAAAAAAAAACCAACAAAAATCTTAATCTCCTCTCAATTTGCTGCAAAATCTGAGCAGCCGCCTAGAAACCATGAAACAAACTATTATCGGCACGTTTGAGGTGCCCACACAAATGTATTTATACTACAGTGTTTGTGGGTCTAAAGAAGCGACATGTTTCGATCTAGGAAAGGTCAATATCAAGGTCACACAAATTCTAAAAGAACACACTGTGGAAGGTAATGTACAGGCAACAGTTTCATTAGGTATGTTGCAATAAAATCTGATATAAAAAACCACGTACATGCAAAATGATTCATGCAGTCAGAAGTTTTAAGGCTCGTTCGCAAATTTGCGAAAAGAAAATATAAGCTCTGTCATGCGGGAGGAAAGCAAGCTGAGGGTGTTTGAGGAATATTTGGACCGAGGAGGGAAGAGGTAACGGGGGAATGGAGGAGACTGCATAACGACGAGCTAAATGATTTGTACTCCTCACCCAATATTGTGCGGGTGATAAAATCGAGAAGAATGAGATGGGTTGGGCATGCGGCGCGTATGGGTGAGGAGAGGGGGGCGTATAGGGTCTTGCTGGGGAAACCGGAGGGAAGGAGTCCACTGGGGAGATCTAGGCGTAGATGGGTGGATAATATTAGGATGGATCTCCAGGAAGTAGGATGTGGGTATATGGACTGGATTGGGCTGACCCAGGATAGAGACAGGTGGCGGACGCTTTTGAGTGCGGTAATGAACCTTCGGGTTCCGTGAAATGCGGGGAATTTCTTGACTAGATGCAAACCAATTAGCTTCTCAAGAAGGAATCTGCACCATGGAGTAAGTAAGTAAGTAAGTAAGTCATGTCTGTCTGGCCGTCTTTCAACTATCCGTCCGCACAGAACTCCGCTACCACTGGATGGATTTTCATCAAGTTTGATATTTGAGTATTTTTATTTATTTTTTTTTAATCTGACAAGAATAGCGGATACTTTACATGAAGACCAGTACACATGTATGATCACATATTGCACACATTTCTTTAAAATGGAAAATATTTCACTGTTTAGAGAAAATCAAAACTCACATTTTATGTTCAATAACTTTTTTTGTTTCTAATATCGTGCTTGTTTCAGATAATGTGGAGAAATGTCGTTGAGGCGGAGAGGACACAGATGACATTATGGGGCATGCGCATTGAATGTGGGTACCTAAGGCTACAAACACACATTCGGAATATATATCACTCAACGCTTTTCCACTGCCCACTGTTATGTCAAACTTGTATTGCCTGTCTTGTTTAAGAACTGTTCAGTTTCTTGCGGTCTGTAGTTTCTGATATCAACCCACGGTGGGTCGATCTGGTTGTCTTCCTGGAGATACAAAAGGTAAAAAAAGGTAAAGGTAAATTTCAACCCCAGAACAGGCCACGAAGGCCCAGAGGGGGAGAAGAGGAATAGTTCTACTTTTTCTTTACCCTCGGCGATAGATGGGGTGGGTGGTCAAAGCAACGCCCCGACAGAATTACCCCCGGTAAATGACCCAATACCCATTGTATAGGAGGCCGGGTGGGCTCCAGGGCCGTTCTGGACTGGTGCGGAAAATCTCTTCCCCCACCGTAGTTCGATCCCCGGACCGTCCAGGCCGTAGCGAGTCGTTAGACCGACTGAGCTATCCCGGAACTCTTCCTGAAGATATACGGTATATTATTCCACTCTCTGCACTCAAACTACTACCCGCACTTCGTCTTCCACAGTGCGTTCTTTTAGAATCATTGTGAGCTTGAGAAAGACCTGACTTTAGTCGAAACATGTCGCTGTATCAAAAACACAAACTCTGTTGTCTAAATATGGTTGTGTTTTGACTGACACAAATTTTGTATATTACCATAACAGGACGTATATATGTATTTTACCATCTAAAACACAATATGTATATCAACGCATTGATTAAATATCTATTATACCAAGGCTACATGTTTCGGTCATAAAACAACCATCATCAGGCCAATGCAGAATATATACAGGTACAATATAAGTGTGCACTCTATGGGATTCCATATCGTTTACAATAAAGGTAAAATACATATATTTGCTACTACAAAAGGGGATGGCCTCTATAAAAAAAAAGACTTATTGTCGCATATAGTGAATTTACATCGCATAGTGCAATGTTTGTGCCGACGTTTCGGAAGAATATAATGCGTCCATTTTAAATATGGCAGATGCTTTTACACAAATACATAACACTGCATAGTGAAAAGAAATCAGAATATAATAATTTCGCTAACATCATGACACCTTGAAAACTTGCACGCAGGCTAAACTCGCCTTTACCGCCAGACGGGACACTGCATAGCGAGCTGTTTCATTCAGAGTTGTCGTCCGCTCTACGGCGACCATTCCGACTATAACAAGTACCAAAATGATGAAAGGCTTAATAAGAACTGGCACTGAAGTTTTGCCCCAGCTGTCACTAGGCTATTACAGTCTGTTGGAAAGTTGTTTATTCTGAAATGAAGCGACGTTTCTGGAGGATCTGCTTTCTGCATTTTGCAGAATGAAGATGGAGGCAGCAGATTCTATCGAGAGTTTGGTACTCATCACCAGATTATACGACGTCACATTCCTGAAGACAGTATCTGCTGTTAGTAAGACCCATTCTACCCCAGTTCGTGGGTGGATACATGCAGATGACACAGGATCTGCCTTCCGTGGGTTTAGTGCAGTGAGTAGTCTGAATGATTGCAACACTGCGTTAGCATTCCACCCTAGGTCCACGTTGCTGACAGGTCAGAAAAGCTTACTGGTTTATAGACTCCGGAAAGGAACCTGCCTAGCAAATCAGGAAGGACAGTGTGCAAAACCGATATAAAATTCTCAACGAATGTCGTATATTGTAATGGATATATTCGCTCTCTTGAACGTCAACATTTGGTATAGAATATCCTAAGCTGCAGCAACAACAACAACAACAACAACAGCAACAGCAACAGCAGCAACAGCAACAACAACAACAAAAAACAACAACAGCAGCAGCAGCAACAACAACAGCAACAGCAACAGCAACAACAACAACAACAAAAAACAACAACAGCAGCAGCAGCAACAACAACAGCAACAGCAACAGCAGCAACAGCAACAACAACAACAAAAAACAACAACAGCAGCAGCAGCAACAAAAACAGCAACAGCAACAGCAACAGCA
>Ga0131853_10021941_pt1 | contig 11573 bp, 5 predicted proteins | sample TergutLab28metaG_FD_92764 | JGI IMG/M metagenome (GOLD analysis project Ga0131853, IMG submission 92764) | Labiotermes labralis P1 segment gut microbial communities from Petit-Saut dam, French Guiana - Lab288 P1 (version 2) (version 2) | ecosystem: Host-associated > Arthropoda: Insects >...
ACACACACACACACACACACACACACACACCCACACACACACACACACACACACACACACACACACACACACACACACACACACACACACACACACACACACGCATGCCATCTTTAGTAATGTGAAAAACAGACAAGTTATTATCCAGAAACAGTAACATAAATGTATGATGTACCAAAGTGAAACGATTAAATGAGATCCGTTAAGTGTTAAGTGCTTGCCACTACTTTCATGTGTCTTGGGTAAATCATCATCACAGAAATCTGCACATCATCTTTTAGTGAGGGACACTGTTCGTGGTACTTACCTCAACAACTTACAATGTTGAAAAGGCTTTCTTTGTACAAGTGAGTTGCATAAAATGGTAGCTCCTACACTCAATATCTTCTGTCCTCTATTTTCATGCTCTGTTTTGTTTAAATGTGACTGTGGGTTAAAGCTGGAGATAATTTCATGGCACCTGACATCTCAATATGTCTCTGTAAAATACTATGTTAGAGGTGCTCTTGCTGTGAGTACATTAAGGATGTGACCGCTATTTTAATGGCTGTGTTATTAGCAAACACAATACACATTACAAAATTCCCAACTACCTGTCACCACTCTACACTGCTCGCATCACGTAAAATCTGTGCTGAGGCATGAATTTAAGAACAACATGTATTACTTTTATTGCGGTCCATAAAATATACCAATACGTTTTAGGCCATATATATATATATATATATACAGGATTTTCCCCATAAGGTGCCAACTTCAGGATGTTTTTTGTATGAGTCACACTGAGTAAAAAGCAGTATATTAACATATGCACAATTATCAACCATTACAATGGTATATGCATTTTAACATTTCAAGATTCTGCATGATATTCTACACTGACTACAAAAGGGGAAATGATTAAATTACCAGGAAGGCAACAAATTCTCTTATGAGAGGTACAGAACTGTGCATACAGAAGGGTGGAGGTCACTTCCAACAACAATTAGAGTAACTTAACTGGAACTTTACATTCTTTGATATTGTGTAATCAAAACTGAATTTTTTCTTCTGTCATATTATCTGACATATTTTCTTTTGGTGTTCTGTATACAGCTGGGTTAAGATTTCCATGCTGGCTTTGTCTGCTGTATTATTGGACTCCTAAGTGTCTTTATATTCGTTCAATATGTTAAAATGTATGCACTGTAATTAGATACAATAATATACAAACATGTGGTACACTTTCTACATGTTTTGGCCTTTTTTGGCCATCTTCAAAGAGGTATTCAACAAAGAAAAAATACAATAATGGCTAGTTATGTGCAACTTTCAGTTACATCCATGTGTATATATTAAAATCCTCACAGCAGTGTAATGGAGGATAATAGGGCAAATGCTGATACCACAATTTTTACTCAAAATGACTCTGGCACACCTCATGAGCACACCCAGCAGAATACACATCCACCTCAATAAGAAATGTTGTTGTGCTGGCACATCTCTGTACAGGTTGGCATTTGCTGATAGGTACAGTTCTGAGATCAATTGGAAAGGAAAGAAGTGTTAAACATTACCACAATCTGCAAGCCTTGTTACCACTCTTTCCCTGGAGTTAAGTGTCTCACACACAAAAAGGTAAATGTCTTAAATGACCACATTTTGTTTACAATGTAAACTGGAAATTCCCATCCCTGAAACAATAAATCTGTATTACACACCTGTTTACCCACTTCCATAACATAATGGAGAATTTTTGGACAGATTTGCATTATTCTATGATTTCAATTTTTATAACTGTTCTTGTTTGGTTTTGTGTCCATCTCGTAAATTAAATACGTTTTGAAAGTTCACATCTGGGTTAAACATATGCACAGAGAGCCATTACCACTCCTGACATTGACAGATTAATAAATAGCAATATTAACTGAAGGCCACTGCAGAAGGAATAGCTTCCAGCAGTTTAGTACTTCTGTTCTCTTCTTTTTAGTACACCACACGACTTACTTATACCTTAGACATCAACATGTCATCTTTTGATTAAGTACTTATAATTTCTTAGCCATTCTTTCGTACGACTGCTGTGCTGTTGTATTCTGAACACAGACATCCATCTGTTTACAGCACCAAACTTTAACAGAACACTGCATTATTTCATTAGCATGAAATCTTCACAGGATGGTTTGCTGAGCTCATCCCCACACTCACTCACAATTACTCTACACCAATTTGTACAATTTTATCTACACATACAACATCCAATAGGGTAAAACACATGATACAATTTAAAATAATAACAATTCTCTTTTAGCATGCAATTAAACCATTCTTCTACAGCATTATCCTGACAATGCCTTTACAAACATTTCTGTAGCTGGACAGTTCATGGATACAAATTAGTTGATAAGATGACAAATAATAAACTCTAACTTTTTCATTCTTGCTAGGATTACACTAAAATACTTCAAATGATCAATGATATTACATAAATACATTGTTTTGTAAGATTTAATGAATCAATGTTAAACTACAAGACTTTTCTGACTGAAATCTTCAGTACTAAGAATATACAAAATCCATACACATTTCAAGATATGAGTGTTTGCAAGCAAGTATACGTGCACACAGATATATTCACAAGTCCAGGCCAACCGTCCCTATCCTGAGCCAGCACGATCCAGTCCATACCCCATATCCCACTTCCTGAAGATCCATCTTAGCATTATCCTCCCATCTAGGCTATACCTGGATCTCCCAAGTAGTCTCTTTCCCTCAGGCTTCCCCACCAAAACCCTGTATACATCTCTCCTCTCCCCCATATGCGCTATATGCCCCACCCATCTCATTTTCTCGATTTTATCATCTGAACAATGTTGGGTGAGGTGTACAGATCATTAAGCTCATCATTATGTAGTTCTCTCCACTCCCCTGTTACCTCATCCCTCTTGGGCCCAAATATTCTCTTCAGCGCCCTATTCTCAGACACCATCAGCCTACATTCCTCCCTCAATGTGAGTGACCAAGTTTCACACCAATACAAAACAACAGGCAAAGTTATAGTTCTGTATATCTTAATCTTTAAATTTTTGGATAGCAAATGGAAGACAAAAGATTCTGCAGTTAATGATAGGAAGCATTCCCTGACTTCAACCTGCTCTTAATACCTTCCTGAATAGAATTTTGATTTGTTAAGGTTGTTACCAAATATTTGAACTCTTCCACCCTTTCAAAGGAACTATTTATTATCAATCTTTATGCTGTGACTTCGTCCTGCATTCTGATCTCGAGACATGACCATGCACTTAGTTTTATCAGCATTTACTTCTAGTCCAATCTCCTAACTAGCCACTACCAACACACCTTCATTTTCCTGTATAGTACGTACACTTCCTCCCAATATATTAACATCATCAACATAAAACAGAAGCTGATGTAATTTCAAACCATCCTAGTTTACCTGAACCCTCCCAATGGCATACTCTCAAGCAAAGTTGAAAAGCAATGGTGATAAAGCATCTCCTTTTTTCAAACCATTCCTAATAGGAAACATGTCAGACAATTCTGGCCTACCCGGACTCTGCTATATGTTTCAGTCAGACAAATTTTTATTAGTCTTACCAGTTTCATGAGGATATCAAACTCAATGAGAATATTATACAAAACCTCCCTCCTAACTCAATCATAAGCTTTCCTGATGTCTATAAAGAGCTGATGCACTGCTTCAATGTATTCCCATTTTTTTCCAAGTATTTGATGAATGCAGAATATATGATCAGCAGTTCACCTGTTGCATCGAAATCCACATTGATGATCCCCAATAATTTCCTCTGCTTATGGAGTTAACCTTGACAGCAGGATGTTGGATAAAATTTTGTAAGTGGTTGGCAAAAGTGATATGCTCCTATAATTATTACAATCTGTTTTATTGCCCTTCTATTACATAAGTACAATGATTGACTCCTTCCACTCCTCAGGCAATTCCTCCTATTTTCCAAATACAAATAATAAGTTTATGGATCTCACAGCGAATTGTTCTACTCCCTGCCTTAATTAATTCTGATGGGATTGGATCAATACCTGGTGATTTGTGACTTTTTAGCTTTTCAATAGCCACCTCAACTTCAAAGGCACTTGGCTCAGGCACTAGTGGTTCTGCTGTGTGTATTTCTGTCTAACATCATTAGCCCCATGTATATTCAATATCTGAGATAAATGGTTCCTCCACCTAGCCAAAACACTGTGGGAGTCTGCAACCAAATCACCCATCTCATCCTTTACAATATTAGTTCTAGGCTGGTAACCCTTCGTAAAGTCAGTGATGCCCCTATATACAAGTCCCCAAATTTTAGACCTTACACTTAGTTTCAAGTTCCTCAATTGTAGCTTTCAGATATTCGTTATTTTTGTTCATGAAATGTCTGCTAGCTTCATGTCTTACATTTTTTAGATAATCTACATTGCTTTGGCTTCGATCCTGTACCCACTGCACTTTATCCTGCTTCAGTTTGTGCAGACCTAGACTTTACAGTCATAAAGGACTGAATGTTTTGTTGGACTGATTCACATAAAATTTCTGTTCCATTATCTGACACATACACTGGACATTTCAGACGGTCACAATTTTGTTAAAGCTGTCTTTACTTCCATAATAAAGTAAAGGGATGAAATATACTCTGTTGTGTCCATTAGATAGAAATAATCTTGATCCATGAAACCTGGTGAAAAACTGTCCCTGTGCACACCATGAAAGCATATGGGAGAATTGAAGGATATCTCCACTCATTCAAGACCTCAGCATTATACGGAAATGACTAGTCAGCTTCACGCCCCAGTCCATTTATGTGCAGGGAAAGAGCCCTTGGTACCCACTACACAAGACGCTTTGTAAATCTTGGGAGCCAGGTAGGATGCTTTGTGGAAGAGAAAATCTTTTGCCCCTGCCAAGTTCCAACCCATAACTCAGTCATTATACTGACTATACAACCCTGGACCTTCACTGAAACTAGGGAAAAATTTTACTTCAAGCAAAATAAAAGAATGACCAATTTAGTAAGTTAATAGGTAAACAGTTAACTAATTAGAAACTCTATGGGGCTGTCATTAGTGCAGGTGAAGGTCTGTTTTAAACATGATCTCACACAGGAGACCACAGAATATCTTCCAAAGTATTACTAAAAGGAAATATATCTCATAATCCCTATACCAGGGCAACTTGAGATGAAATAACCACTTCCATTTATAACAGGTACTACATATGCAGTCTTTCATAAAGACACACACATTTGTGCATGGAATTTAGTTAGATGCCCTCAGGAAAGTCGTTTAAGAACACACTGGCTCCAGGTCAGTCAATTAGCACAATATGAAGTCCCAAATAAAGAGTACAATTTTTTTTTGTCTCATTATGAAGCTTCAGATGCTAAGAAATAATTCAAGAATAAAAACTCTGTACTTTTTTGGGCATTGATGTTGGTATATGGCCCTATACAATATTAAAATTGGTCATGTCAGAGTGAAACCAAATTATTGCTCATCTGGTACAAACTAATCTGGACGCTTTAAGACCCTCTCACTAGGCCATTAACACTGACACCTGCACTGCACGAAAGCGTTACTACAGTCATTCATACACTAATATTATAATGCCCTACATTAGAAGTCAACATCAATTTCTATAGATTGGTGAAAGCTAGCATAAAATAAGCAAGGAATCAGAGAAGCAATATGGCAGATTTGAAAGTTAGGTGTATGATGAACACTAGCACACAAAAGAAAAAAAAAAACACAAGACAATGGTAAATGTCCTGAATGCCATAGGGCCATCTCATACCACATTCACAGCTACAACTCTCCATACTGTTGGAACAATCCATCAACAACGTAAATGAGATTTAGATACTACAAGACAACGGCTCCAAGTTGGCAATGAAGAAAAGAATATACTGCCACATTCAGTTCCTACCAGTTTACACATGTGTAAATATGTTCACTACCATGATAAGAAAGTATATTCTAAGCATGACTTCAGGCTTCTTCCACAACAGAGATGAGAACTGTGCTCTTCTGGGTTATTACATAGTGAGTTCTGGCAATTTCTAACAGACGTTTTGGGACAACCTATCGGTCCCATATTCAAGGGTCAAGAATCCTTCTGCCGCGAAGTGGATGAGAGCTGCACTCTTCTGGGTTATTATGCCCTTGAAGATAGGACTGATAGGTTGTTCCAAAACGTCAGTAAGAAATTACCACTCCTCTCTGCATAATAACCCAGAACAGTACAGTTCTCAGGCATACACTAATGCAAGAATTCAACACATTCTTAATATTATATATCATGGAGAAGAACATACACACTTGTATTTCTTCAGTGTCATATTCTGTAACAATACTTTTCATGTTAGTTTCACAATTAAATGAAAATTTCTGGTTCATAAAATATTACTTTAAAAATCATAAACACAAAATAAATTCACTTGAGAAGAGAAAAAAATGCCTGTTGAAAATAGAGTTAAAAAATAAAATAAAATACCACTTAAGACATATACCAAATTCTGACACCAACATTTCTCACACTGTGAGCAGAGTTTGTAAACTGGCTAATTCCACAGTAATTCCTCTCAGGTCCCAAGAAGCATAAATTTAAAGACCACATTTTTGGAAAATGCACTTCTATTGTGGAATTAAAGCTTATGACCAGAATGCTACAACAGGTACAACCCAAGATCATGAATATAAAGTTCAAAGCACAGGCTTCATACAAAGTATCAGTACAATTTGTTTTACAGTGACCAAAATTGGGAAAATAAACTACAGGCCAGTCTAATACATCATCAAGAGCAATTAATATGTTACATGATGTTATAATGATTTTTAAAAAAGTAAAAAGTAAAGCAATCCCTTTATCACCCTGGACAGGGCCCAACAGGGTACCAGGAGGTTGAGGCAAGACAAGCATAACAGAGCTAATGCATATACTGTATGGCATCAACATGGGCCTAAAATGATCACAATTCATAATTATTACATATTCAGATTTAAAAAAAAAGGCAATTCTGAATAATTGTTTTGCGCTGATATACTGTATGTTAATTCAATCCAAAATCATGTTCTGTGTAAACAGTTCCACACAATACAAGTACATCACTCTTAGAACTGTCATGTGATCAGGCCAGCATACAAAGGTAACAAGTCACACAGATTCCCCACGGTGCTTAAAAATATATAAACAATAAATAAATAAACAAAAAAAAAAACACATTGTGGCACAAATGTTACTGCTTCCTTGAAAACCTTCAAACATTCTGACTACTGTCACACATAGTGAATACATAAGTTCATTTTATATTGATTTAAATAATATCTGAGCAAGGACAATATAATCAATAATGCATCATGATTATACAAAAATTGTAACTAATTATGTCGAACTGCCTTGTAAAGATGCTATGTGATAAATGTTACACACTTTATACTGGCTGAAATAGATAGTAGTCCTTAACCTATACATATGCAAGGATGCTCTTTAACTGTATATTCGGACCAGTGTTTCCCACCCACGGTTCCACCAACCATTGTTACGAATTCCGCGACAAATCACGGAATAAATAAATAAAAATTTTAAAATATCGTGATAAATTTCAAGTATCCCAAGAAACATGACAGAAATTGGTGTCCGACAGTTGGCATCGCTGCAATACCAACTGCCTCTTTCTGTTATATTTTATGTTAAGCACCCTGTTGTTGTGTACAGCCATATAAAAGGAAATAAATACCTTCACGTTTTCACTCTGTGCATTGAGATATATTGTTACAAATTAGACCAAATAAAGGTACACACTAAAATGTTTTAATTTACAGAACACCAACATATTTCGGGCCTCACTGGCCCATCATCAGGGAATGCGGTAACTTTCGTTTTGTACAACTGTACTCCCTTATGATGGGCCACTAAGGCCCAAAACATGTAGGAGTTCTGTAAATTATAACATTATAGTGTGTGCATTCAGTTGGTATAACTTGTAAAAGAAATAAATACAATCAACACGGCTCTTTAATGTGTCAGCAACCAAATGTTACCAATGTAAAATCATTTGCTGAAAATACACAAATTAGAACTTTTATCAGCACCAACAAACGCACTATTCTATACTCTATACTTTATATTATATTCTATAATTACGTACAAGGCTTATTCAGAAAGTAAGTACCGTTTCGCTGTAAAGAAAATCGTGTAAGGTTTCGTACAAAATTTATTGTTATCAGATTATTCGTTCTTCAAACCATTTTTCCACATATTAGCCGCCATTATTGAGGCACTTATCGTAGCGGGGCACAAGTTTTGTATACCCTCCTCATAGAATGCGGCCGCCTGCGATGTTAGCCACTACTGAGAGTGTCATAGAGTAGAGTCCTTGAAATCTGAGGAAAGTGCAGGGACAGATCAGAAATTGTGAAACGTCTGTCGTCACTCACTCATTCGTTGACCTTACGCACCAAATCATCTTTCACCAAAGATGGACGCCCACTTCGCGCCTCATAGTGCATCATCTCTCGTCCTTCATTGAACATCCGAACCCATTTCGCCATCACTCATCGCATTGTCACCATACACTTGACAGATCTGGTGATGAATCTCACTTGGTAGCACATTCCTAGCGTTCAAAAAACTAATTACAGACCGTAATTCACAGTCGGCGGCCCCTTCAATTGTCTTAAACATGTTTAACGCACAGGAACAAACATAAACATAACACGAATGTCACGAAATGGCGTCTGTGGCTTCTCAATTGATAGAGGAATCACTGCACATGCGCAAAGTGACAGTCTCAAGGATGCGCGAGAGATATGCGCAGACGGTACTTACTTTCCGAATAATCTACATAATATATGCGTTTATACGTATTGTCTAAAAATATATAGAACAGTGCATTGTTGGTGCCGACAGAACTTGTAATTCAATTCACATTACACGGAATGAACAATATGAAACACAAAATACAAGTCGTGTTGACGGTTTTTATTTCCTTTATAGGCTTCTCTGCGTTGTTTTGTTCAGTTCGTATTTAACGTTATATATGTAACTGTGTAGCGTCTACGCTCAATCCGCAGTGTTATACAGCCGCCCTCGCGGATGGCGATTGAAAGGCTCCTCGCTCTCAACTTCTCGTGGCCTGTAAACGTTTTCGGACGCGGGGTTTCCTTATGGACATAAGATCGGGATATCTGCCTAACAATGTAATAAAATCTTACTAACTGGGAATCTTCTTTTCACTACCGAATACCACCAAACAGGTTTGTGCGGTGGCAATGCTCTAGGCTAGTATCTGCGAACTGTCTGGTTCATATCGACGGCACAACACTGTTTACTCCGCAACAGGCTTTTCGTGGGTTTCCTCGTCCCTTCGCGCAATTGAGGGACAGTATACAAGATAACCGACGCACGCATAATGTTACATTGCGGCGCGCTCGCGTAACTAGTTGAATGTGCAAAAGGGGACGTATTACCTCCACGTTAAAGAGTTCTCCTGTTCTTAGATAAATAATGCGGCGATAACGCGTTCCCTTTGCATAGATGCGACACGTGCGCCACATTACGCTGTGAACAATGACAATTTTACGTCGCCGGCAATGATACAACGTCCTTAGGTCTTTACGTAAAGTGCCCGATATTCTTGACCGATTTTACCGGAATTTGGATTTCCATAAAAGTCTCCAATATCAACTTTCACTAAAATCCGTCCAGTGGGAGCCGGGCAAAAGGACGCAAAGACAGGCATCATGAAGCTAACAGGCGCTTTTCGTGGATGCGAAAACGCCTAAAATGAACTGACCAGAAGAGTAGAATATATGTATGTTCCACAGGCCATTCTTCGGTAAGGACCAACACGATGTACATCATGTTATGGAAAACAAATTCTCTCCTCCAAAACGTCCAGGCCGGCTCTGGAAACCACTCAGCCTCTTGTACAACGGCCACCAGACACGATTTCTCCGGGGGTAAATTAGCCGGGGCATAAGCCACAGCACTCACCTCCAACCAGTGCCGTGGATAAGAATGTGTGGAGCTACACCTCCATTCCCCTTCTAAGCCTTCATGGCCTGTAAAGGGACAATTTTACCTCTACGTTTTTACATATACAAATTCACAGTGAACGGTGTGTCAATTTACGAACCCCGACATCCTCTACATTACAATGATGTCATAACATTACTGTAATACGATTCGGCAGATATGTGAAACACGTGAATTGTACAGCTGTTTATACTCGCCGTGTACCAATAACATACTGTAGAGCCAATATATATTACGGTCCATTATGAGAAAATCAACAAGCGCATATGTAGATACGTGAATTTATTACACTATAGACGTATCTGCGTCAAAATTTACCTAGCAATATGTGCACAACTTAGCGGCCTACAGTTGCGTTAAAAAACATTCTGCAGAGTAAGAATGAGCTACGAGATGATCTTTCGATGTTGGCTTACATATTTTCGTATCACGGTTTATGATTTTAAAGTTAGATGCAAGAGCACTGCATGGCTTGGTTCTTGTACATAAATACATTCTTTGTGGTAACTAGAAAGGTTAGCACTGGACCCCTGGACGATATGTTAACATACCGCATTCTCACTCCACATTTCTGAATCTGTTTCCACTTTTTCCACGTTGTTTCCAACGAAGGGGTGTGACGAGTCAGGTGTGCAATGGCAAGGGAAATAACATTAAATTTCTTGAATAATTCCCTACAAGATGGTCTAACAATGATCGCTTTCTTCCCAATCATTCTAATTTATCTATCAACGCAGCAAGCGGCACCATATAATTTGATACAGAACCGTACAATAAACCACAGTACATATTAAACACTACGTAACAATCTGATAAGTATACTATGGGTAGAACTGAAATACGGAGTTACCATGTTACGAAATGTGACGTATAACAATTACGGTGCGTTCGCTCAATCTTGTTAATTATCTTGACAGAAACATTTTAATAAAGTAATGATTTTGCAGTAAACAGCTACAGTACAACTGCATTTTAACTAGCCACATGCCCGTCACATGACACTTCCTGTAACATCCAAGCTTGTCTTAATTCTTGTTAGCAAAGTCACACCCGCTATCCATAGCAGCCACGTTCGATGCTCAACTCCTCTTATTCTCAAGACGTACCTCACAGGGAACGTCTCATAACCCGTCATACGACGGACCAACATTAATATTCACGCACTACTCTGCGGCTTTTGTGATCTGTCGTTTCTTTATTTTCAGAGTAAGGGCGTTAATCATTCCAATCGCAGCGCTAACGTGTGATTTTTTAAAACTATTATATGCTCCAATGTTTTGTCTGCATAAGTGTGTCCCTCAAGGAGAACAGACCAATGGTAACCGCAACTAGGATGTAACTCATACGCGATATTTTATGCATATATGGAGATTATATATAGTGTACAAAAACTGAACTGATAAACAGGGTGTCCCAGGAGGAATGTGCCAGACTTCGGGAGGGTGTTCCTTATGTTAAAGTATACCGATATAACCCAAAACACCTATGTCCAAAGTTGAACGGTTACGGAGATAATGGCCAG
>Ga0131853_10021942_pt1 | contig 11572 bp, 5 predicted proteins | sample TergutLab28metaG_FD_92764 | JGI IMG/M metagenome (GOLD analysis project Ga0131853, IMG submission 92764) | Labiotermes labralis P1 segment gut microbial communities from Petit-Saut dam, French Guiana - Lab288 P1 (version 2) (version 2) | ecosystem: Host-associated > Arthropoda: Insects >...
TGATGTCCTCCTCCAGCAGGACGAGATCGCCTGGTTTTAGGTTAGGGGATGTCCTCTGCCAGCGTTGACGCTGTTGCAGACTGTGGAGGTAGTCGAATGACCAACGTTGCCAGAACTGTTGCAATTTTTGTTGGTAGATTTGCCAACTGGAATGTCTATTGCATTTGACATGAGTAAAGTCAGCAGCAGGTAATTGGGTAAGAGGTTCACCAATTAGAAAATGTCCAGGAGACAAGTAATTTGGGTTGAAAGGATCATCAGAAAAGGCACAGAGGGGTCTGGAGTTTCGACAAATATCTATCCTAGCAAGTATGGTGAACAGTTCCTCGTAAGTTGCAAACTGAGAACCTAGTGTTCTTCACAGATAAGACTTCATGGATTTCACTGCTGCTTCCCATTATCCTCTGAAATGAGGTCCATGTGTAGGAATGAATTTCCATTCGCATCCTTCAGTGGACAAGATTTCCTTAACTGTTGCCATATGTGATGTGGTTTGAAGCATTGAAAGTTTGTAACATTGTCTGAACAAATGCTTCTTGGTTTCCTTCGACGAGCTATGAAAGTCTCAGGGCAGCAAGAAATGCTTCTGTGGTAAGCTTGTGACTACTTCAATGTGAACAGCATTAGACAAGAAGCAAACTAATTTAGCATTGTGACCCTTTGTTATGGTTTTGCTACGTGGTGGTCCCAATCTGAGTGATATTGGTCCAGCATAGTGAAGACTTATGTGCTCTGCTGAGACAACAAATTTTGTGATGTGTTGATTTGAAGGTAAAATCATCTGATGCATTGTTTGATAAGGAAGGCTGGATTGCAGTAATCTTCCTCCCACACTGAGAAGACGTTCCTTATCATTGAAGGAATGCAGTGTTTTGAGAGAACTGCTGGCTGCAACCTCTTGTTTTTCCATTAAATTCCTTATTTTTTGTGCATAAGAAATTTAATGTACTGTGTTCACACATGAAATTTGAGTCTTGTCACTATCTTTTGTGGAGAGAATAGATAATTTCCTGTTGGCCTTGGGATTTCTGCAGTTGTTTATGAATCTCTTGCATTATCCAATTACTCTGATGTGCCTGTTGGTTGCATATGTGTCGTATTATTATTTGAAAATTATCAAATGTTGGATTCCGTAGTAATCGAAGCGTTTTCGTTGAAGTTATTTCCTTGAAGACTGGACGATTATTATACAGTAGCATGTTTCGTCCCCTCTTGGGAATTCACTGGATCCATGTGAAATAGTCCTTTTTATTTCCTCATGAAATAGTGGTACTGAACCTTGTGTTCTTGTTCCAGTCTGCTTTCAAATATTTGTAGCCTTCGCTCTGCACCGAGGCGAGAAGATCCAAGTTGCATGGGATCCATCTTTGTTGGGAGTCTGACAACAGATCCTCCATCATCTTGTTGGGTTGTGTTTGTGATGACGTGTTTTTTACAGACTTGTTGCTCTGTTGTCATGTTGGATGGCTCCAAGGGTTCCACTTCCCTGGAGCGGTTTCAATTATGTTCCGGACTTTTGTTTTCTCGAAGCAGAAATGTAGACTGAGGGTCATGTTGTGTAGTGGTAGGTGGAGTTCGGCCAAAGAGTATCCAGCCAAGAAATGTTGTTTGTATAGTTGGGTAATTGCCAGGTCGTGTCCTTCTGCCTGATTGAAACATATCATAGAACAAGTAAGCTCCAATGAGTAGCTCAATGTCTCCTGGTTGATCAAACTATTCATCAGCCGAAATGATGTCCTTCGAATCTTCCAGGTACTTATGTCCAACTTCGTGGATGGTGTAATACCAGTAATGTGAGAGAAGATTGAACAATAGTGTGTTTTGGCCAGTCTGTATGCCTAGACCTTAAGTATAATGAGACACTGTGATATGTCTCAGTGTTGACACTATATATGCCCTGTACTTGTGCATGTGTCTGGGTTCTGGATAACCTTAAAAGTTGTACACACCTTTCTGTTATGAAGTATGACTGAGAAGCACTGTCTAACAATGGTCTGCATTGAAGATATTGACCAGATTTTTTCTGAAATTCCACGATGGCTGTGGCAAGTAGAAAATGTTTCTGATTTTGCCCTTAAATGAATAATATGTGTTAAATTCTGCAGATGAGGTGCCTCTTTCACCTGCTAACCACTCGTCAACAATTGATTGAATTTACTTATATATGTGCACAAATATATGATGTCTCTTGTGAAAATTATGGCTCACTTGTTTCGATCTTATGTGATTTCTCGTAAATGGTTGCAAGCAGTTGAAAAAAGTCCCGATTTCTTGACAAGTTTAAAGTGTTATTTAGCTTGTATTTTGATAAATTTATCTCATTAAACAGTCTATATGATCCATTACACAAAGAGAAAAGTAGCTCTATTGAAACGTTGGAATAGGGTTTACTAACCTTGTTTCCGGTTAATTGTGATGACCGTGAAATGTTAGGAACTTCCTTCAGTGATTGAGTTGTCTGAAGTAGCCCAAAGGCCCTGCATCTTGATTCCATGAATGTGACCAATTCTGCAGTTGTTGGAGTATCTGCGCGTGAGGCGGTGATAAGCACCCATTCTCGTTGCGTTTCAGGGTCGAGTGTGGCTAGCATCAAATGATTTAAAATTAAGTCTTGTACAGGCACATTCAGTGATCATGCTTGTAAAGTATTTATGTGGCTCGAGACATGATTAATTAACTGGCGCAATGATGATGCGTTTCCCTTCCTTACTTGGGGCATTTGACATAAATGCTTGGCATGCATCATGGCAATTAATCGTTTCATATTGTAAAGCTGTGTTACTAATTGCCAGGCAACAAGAAAATTCTCATTTGTAATTTGTAAAATAATTATTATACCTGTGGTTTTATTCTTACGTGAAGCTATGAGGTAGTGGATCTTCTGTACATTAGACAGGGTTGTGTTATTAACAATCAATGCCTCAATTGTGTCTGTGTAATATAACCAGCCACAGCCCATAGGGAATAGAGATTTTTAGCTGTTCTCTACAGGCACTGATGCATTGCAAAGCCGTACGTTCTATAGAGGAGTAGAATTTTAGGTGTAATAAACAGGCACTTATGCTCTTTAATTGACGTACGTCCCATAGGGGAAGTAGATATATACCTGTATTCTACTGGCACTGTGGCTCTCTAGAACGCGGACTGCACGTAGGGTTTGTAGATGTATAGCTGTACTGTACATGCACTGAGGCTCTATAGAGTCCGTAAGGTACATAGGGGGAGTAAGGGTTTAGTTGTACTGTATAGGCACTGAATGTCCGTATAGGCTGTACAGACTTTAGGGTTTGTAGAGTTTTAGGTTTACCCTACGGGATCTGTGACTCTGTAGACTCCGTATGGGCCATAGAGGCTGTAGATATATAGATGTATTGTACACGCACTGAGGCTAATTACAGGCCAGACTGGCCATATGTGTAGTAGAGCTATAGCTGTAAAATACAGTAACTGAGTCTCAGTAAAGTCCCTACGGTCCATAGGGATTTAGAGGTAAAATTGTATAGTAAAACACTGAGGTTCTTTAGAGGCTGCACGGCCATAGGTGTTTGGAGCTTTAGCTGTGTTGTACAGGCACTGAGGCTCTGTAAAGTTCGTACGGCCCATAGTGGTTTAGATGTATAATTGTACTATATAGGCACTGAGGCTCTCTAAAGGCCGTGTGGCTCCTAAGGTTTGAAGAAGTATAGTTGTTCTGTGCAGTAACTGTAATTCTGTACAGAGTGTACGGCCCAAAGTAGGTGTAGACATATATTTGTACTGAACGGGCACTGAGGCTCTGTAAAGGCCGTACGTCACATAAGGGGATTAGAGATATAGATGTACTGTACAACCTATGTGACCCTTTACAACCTGTATAGACCATAGAGGGAGTAGAGGTTTAGCTGTACCCTACAGTCATTTTTGGTTTGTAGAGCCCTTACAGTCCATAGAGGGAGTAGAAATTTAGCTGTACTGTACAGGCACAGAGGATCTTTACAGTCTGTCCTGCCCATAGGGCGAGTAGAGTTTTAGGTATACTTTACAGGCCCTGAGGCACTCTACAGTCTGTACAGCCCATATGGGTATAGAAATATAGCTGTACTCTACAGGTACTGAAGCTTTGTACAGCCAATAGTAAGAGTAGAGGTTTAGATGTACTGTAGAGGCACTGAAGCCTTCAACAGGAAGTTCGTTTCAAAGAGGATGTAGTGTTATATATGTATTCTACAGGCACTGAGGCTCTCCAAAGCGTGTACGTCCCATGGGGGATTAGAGTTATACCTGTACAATACAGGCACTGAGACTCTCTATAGGCTGTAAAATCCGTAGGGTCTGTAGGTTTAAAGCTGTACTGTAGGGGGAAAATGCTCTGTAGAGAATATACGTCCCATAGCTGGAGGAGAGTTGTAGTTGTATTGTACAGGCACTGAGGCTCTTTACGGACTCTACGGACCCTAGGGAATGTAGAGTCATAGCGGTGCTGTAGAGGTACTAAATTTCTTTAAAGCCCGGAAAGCCCACTAGCGGAATAGAAGTATAGCTGTACTGTTGAGGCTTTGAGTTTTAGTACAGGCCGTAGGGCCCAAAGGGTTAGAAGAGATATAGCTGTACTTTACAGGTTCTGAGGAACTGTAGAGGGCGACGGCCCACAGGGGAATTAGCTTTACTGGTGTAATAAACAGGAAATGAAACTCTGTAAATTCCGTAGGTCCATAAGGGGATTATATCTTTAGCTATACTCTACATGCACTGAAGTTCGGTACACTCCAAACGGCCCATTGTGGGAGTAAAAGAATTGCTGTACTGTACAGGCAGTGATGTTCTCCAAAGTTCTTACGACCCAAGGGGGAGTATTGTTATAGCTGTATTGTACAGACCCTGAGGCTCTTTACAGACCGAACGGTCCGCATGTTAGAATAGATATAGCTGTACTGTACAGGCACTGAGCTTCTCTACAGCCTGCACGGTCCATAGGGTGTATAGAGTTATAGCTCTACTGTACAGGCCCTCTGGCTCTTTAGAGACATTACGTCCCATAATTGGTGTCGATGTATAGCTGTACTCTAAACGCCTGAATCTCTGAACAAACCGTACGTCTCAGAGGGTTAGCAGATTTATTGCTGTACACTACAGGCACTGCGGCTTTTAAGGATGTACGGCCCAATGCGTGAGTAGATGTTAAGTTGTACTGTACAGGCCCTGAGTCACTCTAAGACGTGTACGGCCCATAGGGGCTTTAGAGGTTTAGCTGTACTGTGCAGGCATTGAATCTGTGTACAGGCCGTACGGCTCATAGAGGGGTAGATGTATATTTGCACTCTGGAGGCTCTGAGGAACTTTAGAGTCTGTACAGCCCATAGACGTAGTAGAGGTATAGATCTAATATGCAGGCACTTAGGCTGTGTACAGGCCATACGGCTCATATGTGGAGTAGGGGTGTATTTGTACTGTACAGGTTCTGAGGCTCTGTAGACAATGTATGGTCATAGGTGGAGTAAGATTATACTGTACTGTGCAGGCACTGTGGCTGTGTACAAGGCGTGAGGCTCATAGAAAGATTAGAAGTACAGGTGTACTGTAAAGGCTCTGAAGTTCTTTAGAGGCCGTAATTCCATAAGAATTGCAAAGGTAACATTGTCCTGTACATGCAATGAAGCTCAGTACAGGCCGCACGCCTCATAGGACGAGAAGTGATATAGCTCTACTGTAAATGAACTGAGGCTTTGTTTAGACCGTACGGCCCTTGGAGTTATTAGAGGTATATAAGTACTCTAGAAGCACTGAAGCTGTATAGATTCTTCAAGGCTCATAGGGGAAGTAGATGTTTAGATGTACTCTACAGGTTCTGAGGGTCTCTACAGGCCGTTCGTAGCTTATGGGGAGTAGATGTATAGTAGTACTGTACAGGTGTAAAGGAACTTTACAGGCCGTACCGTCCATGGGGGGTAGATATTAGCTGTTCTGTGAGGAACTGAATCTTTGTACAGACCGTACGTACCATAGGGTGAGTAGAGCGTTAGGTGTACTGTACTATATCTGATGTTCTAGAGAGGCTGTAAGGAACATAGAGGGAGTTTAGTTTGAGAAGTACTGTATAGGCACTGAAGTTCTGTTATGGCCGTATGGCTCATAGTGGTTGTAGAAATTTGGCTATTCTCTACAGGCACTGATGATTTTTAGATGCCGTAAACCTCGTAGCGTTTGTAGAGGTATAGCTGTGCTCGACAGGCACTGAAGGTCTTTAAAGTTCGTACGGCAATAGGTGGAATAGAATTGGAGCTTTACTCTAGAGGCCCTGATGTTCTGTACATTCCGTACGGCCCATAGGTGGAGTAGGATTATATACATACATACATACATATATATATATATATATATATAGAGTAAAGGCACTGAGAATCTGTATAGCCTCTACGGCCCATAGGAGGAGTGGAGTTATAGCTATACAGTACAGGCACTTTTGCTTTGTACAGGCTGTAAGGCCTAAGGGTGGTTAGAAATATAGCTGTATTTTACAGGCTCTGAGACACTTTAGAGTTTGTACGGTCCAATGGGGTTGTTAAAGTATAGCTGTACTGTACAAGCACTGATGCTTTGTAAAGTCTGAACGGCCAATAGGCGGAGTAGAGTAATAACTGTACTGTACAAGAACTGAGGTTCTTTACAGTATGTAAGTCCCATAATGGGAGTAGAAGTATAGCTGTACTGTAGTAGCAATAAGGTTTGTACAAACTCTACGTCCCATAGTTGGACTAGAGTTAAGGCTGTATTCTACAGGCACTGAAGTTCTTTACAAAGTCTAAGCGCATTGGGGTAAAAGAGGTGTAGCTGTACTTTAGAAGAACTGAAGTTCTGTAAAGATTGTACGGCCCACAGGTGGAGTAGAAATTTAACTCTACTGTACATTCACTGAGGCAATGTAGATAGCATAAGGCCCATTCGTGAGTAGAGGTATAAGTGTACTCTACAGGCACTGATGACTGTTATTGTGTGTATGCACCAAATGGGGAGTAGAATTATAGGTGTTGTGTACTGGTACCGAACATTTGTAGAGGCCGTACGGCGCATAGGAAGAGAAGAGTTTTAGCTGTATTTTATAGTCACTGAAGCTCTCTAAAATCTGTAGGGACAATCGGGTTAAAAGTGGTATATATATATATACTGTACAGGATTTAAGGCTCTGTACCGAACGTACTGCCCAAAAGAATTGTAGATATATAGTTTTACTCTAGAGGCACTGAAGCTCTGTAGATTCTGTACGGCCCATTGGTTGAATAGAGGTTTAGCTGTACTGTAATTGTACTGATGTTCTGTAGAGTCTTTACGTACCATAGGGTATGTATAGGTTTATGTTTATTGTACAGGCTCTAAGGCTTTGTATAAAACGGACGATCCATGGGTATAGTAGTGATTTAGATGTAATGTACAGACTATGAGGCTCTGTACATTCCGGACGCGCCATAGGTGAAGTATAAGTTTCCTTTTACAGTATAGGCTTTGAAGCTCTGTAATATCTGCACGGCACATGTGGGAATTAGAATTTTAGCTGTTCTCTACAGCACTGAAGCTCTCTACAGGCCGTACGACGCATAGGGGGAGAAGATGGTTAGTTATACTGTAAAGGCTTTGATGCTTTGAAGAGTCTGTACGGCCCAAATATGGATTAGAAGTCAAGCTGATGTGTAGAGGCACTGAGGATCTTTACAGTTCGTACGACTCATAGAGTGAGTAGATGTGCAAATGTATCGTAGAATCACTGAGGATAACTAATGCCCGTACGGCCCTTAGTAGAATTAGAATTTAACTGTACTCTATATGCACTGAGACTCTGTACAGTCTGTACTGCCCATAGGGGGATTAGAGGTATAGCTGCACTCTACAGGTACTGAGAATCTGTAAAGTCTCTACGTCCAACTGGCCTAGTATAAGTTTAGATGTACATTACAGGCACTGAGGATGTGAATGTGCCGTACGGTACATAGGATGAGTATAGTTTTACATGTACTATTGAGGTACTGAGGTTCTGTACAGGCCGCATGGAAAATAGGAGGTGGAAAGTTATAGTCGTATTGTACAGGCACATATGAACTGTACAGCCCGTGCGCCCTTAAGGGTAATAGGGTTACAAATTAAATATACAGACACTGAGTGCCTGTACAAGCCGAACGACAAATAGTTGAGTAGAGATATAGATGTATGTAAAAGCAATTATTCTCTGTAAATTCTGTACAGCGCATAAGGGTAGTACAGTTATAGATATACTGTAAAGGCACTGAGGACCTGAAAATTCTTACAGCGTATGGGAGGAGTAAACATTAGCTCTCTTCTACAGGCACTGAGGATCTTTACAGGCCGTAAAACCCTTAGTGCTATTAGGATAATGGGACAACTGTACAATCTCCGAGGATTTTTAGAGACGGAACGGCTCATAGGGATAGTAGAGGATTAGTTTTACTGTACAGAATCTGTGCCTATGTAAATTCGGTACGGCCCATATGGTGAGTAGTGTTATAGGCCTAATGTAAAGGCACTGTAGTTCACTACAGACAGTACGGAGCATAGGGGAAGTACAGGTTTAGCTGTACAGTACAGGCACTGAAGCTATGTACAGGCCGTAAGGCCCATAGGGGATGTAGAAGTTTATATGTATTCTACAGGCTCTGAGGTTCTGTAAAGTCACTACGGTTCATAGTGCAGTAGAGCTATAGCTGTAGTGTAGAGGCACTGAAAATCTGTACGGGCTGTACGGCCCACAGGTGAGTAGGTATATAGTTGTTCTGTACAGGCACCGAGGATCTCTAAAGGCCGCACGGCCTATAGAGGGAGTAGAGTTGTAGCTGTACTCTACAAGCCCTGAGGCTATGTAGAGTGTGTACGGTCCATACGGTAGTAGAGGATTTGTTGTAGTTTACATTCACTGAATCTTCTTACAGGCAATACGGCCCATAAATTGTGTAGTTGTAAGTTTTATTGCACAGGAAAGAAGCTCTGTATAAGACGTACGGCCCATAGGGGAAGTGGAGCATTTTGTGTACTCTAAAGGCACTGAAGCTCTCTAGATACTCTACGGCTCATAGGCGGAGTAGAGGTATAGTTGTACTGTACGGGCACTGAGGCTGAGTAGAGGCTTTACGGCCATAGGGGATTTGAAATTTAGATGTAGCGTACATGCACTTAAACATTGTACGATCCGTATGGTCCGTAGGATGAGTAGAGGTTTAGATGTACTCTACAGGCACTGAGTTTTTGTACGGGCCGTACGGTCCAGAGGTTTTAGTGCTTTATATGTACTGTACAGGCACTGAGGCACTTTAGAATACGTAAGGCGCATGGGTGATATAGAATTTCAGCTTATTGCAAAGGCACTGATGCAGTCAGAAGGCCTTCCGGCCAATAGGGGTTTAGCGGTATAGCTGTACTCTACAGGCTCGAGGCTCTGTAAATTCTATACGGTCCAAAGAAGATGTAGATGTATAGTTGTTCTGTACAGGCCCTCAGGATTTGTAGATTCTGTACGGCCAAAAGAGGGATTAGAGAAGGAACTGTACCTTACGGGCACTGATGAATTGTACATTCTGTACGGCCTAAAGAAGAGTAGAATTTTAGCCTTACTGTAGAAGTACTCTGGACCTTTAGAAACTGTACGGCCCCTAGTTGTGTAGAGGTTTAGCTGTACTGTAATGGAATTGTTTCTCTGTACAGGCCGTACATTCTATATGGGTCTTTGAAGTATAGGTGTCCTGTACAGGCACTGGAGCTCGGTACAAACTGCACGGCCAATAGAGGAGTAGATTTGATATTCTCCTTTACAGGCAATAATTTTCTATAGTGGCTGTACGGTCCATAGTTTTAGTTCTGATGAAGTTGTTCTGCATAGGCACTGAGATTCTTTAGATATCATGGTACCATGGTGGTGGCACAGGTATATATGTAATGTAGAGGCACTGTGGTTCTCTTAAAATTCTACGAACCATAGGGAAATAGAGATATAGCTGTAGAGTACAGGCACTGTAACTCTCAAGAGGCTGTACGGCCCGCAGAGCGAGTAGATGAAAATGTGTCCTGTACAGACACTGAGGTTCTGTACAGGCCGTACGGCAAATAGGGGTGTAGAGATTTAGCTGTATCTTAACGGCTCTGATATACTGTAAATGCCGTAGGTCCCATAGGAAGAGTATAGGTAGAGTTGTAATATAGAGACTTTTCGCTCTGGTTCGAACACAAGTTGGGTGAACAATCTGTTCCAATGTAAGAAGCTGGTTCAATAAGAATTTATCTACTATTAATAATCACTGTTAAACACAAAACGTAAATGCAATTAAAATAAGAGTTATGTGCCGCGTCACTATAATTCACTTAGTCCTTACGTAAATTAATCCTTATATATTGCGTCAAACTAATGCAGTTATTATTTAATTTTATGGTGTTCCCATGAACTCACAAACACAAAGACTTTGGTGAAGCACTGCTAGAACAATTTGTTCTATGATTCGAATTGTAACAACACGAGTTGCATGCTTATTTCCCTATGGCAAGCGACGCACAGACTCACTGATGCAATAGCAAGACGAGAACAAACACTGAAGCGAAACTAACTGGACAAAGAAAGAAAGACATGACGTCACATAACTCGTGAAGAATGCGTCATTTCACACGGTCACGAACTGTGAAATCACTGCACCAATATTACACATATTATTCGAGAAAATTCAACTTTAAGAATTCGCCCTTAACGTAACATACTGTCACCCCCTAACAATGACATCATAGTTCACTATTCAAAGCGGTAAAGGGCAAAGGTTTACGATCGGACATATAATAATACCTTGGGGTTCCTAAATGTGACCACTTGGACAATGCCATCCTTCCCTGGATGTATGTCTGTGACTACAACTGTCGACCAGTGGAGAGGTGCCGTGTTGTCCTCCAGCAGCAGTAGGAGATTGCATGGTTTTAGGTTAGGGGATATCCTCTGACAGCGTTGCGCTGCTGCAGAGACTGGAGTTAGTCGGATGACCAACGTTGCCTTAAATGTTGCAATTGCTGTTGGAAGGTTTACCACCTGGAATTTCTATTGCATTTGACATCAGTAAAGCCAGCAGCGGGTAATTGGGTAAGAGGTTCGCCAATTAGAAAATGTCCAGGAGACAAGTAAGTTGGGTTCAAAGGATCATCAGATAAAGCACACAAGGGTCTGGAGTTTAGACAGACCTCTATCTCAGCAAGTAATGTGCACAGTTCCTCGTAAGTAGCACCCTGAAAATTTAGTGTTCTTCGCAGATGATAATTCATGGATTTCAACGCTGCTTCCAATAATCTTCCGAAGTGAGGTCCAGGTGGTGGAATGAATTTCAATTCGCATCCTACAGTAGCCAAGAATTCATGTACTGTTGCCATCTGTAATATGGATTGAAGCATTTTGTAAATTGTATGAAGTTCAATGGCAGCACCTTGAAAGTATGTACCATTGTCTGAACAAATGGTCCTTGGTTTCCCTCGACGTGCAATGAAACGTCTCAGGGCAGCAAGAAATGCTTCTGTGGATAAGCTTGTGAATACTTCAATGTGAACAGCCTTAGTCACGAAGCAGACA
>Ga0131853_10021944_pt1 | contig 11572 bp, 7 predicted proteins | sample TergutLab28metaG_FD_92764 | JGI IMG/M metagenome (GOLD analysis project Ga0131853, IMG submission 92764) | Labiotermes labralis P1 segment gut microbial communities from Petit-Saut dam, French Guiana - Lab288 P1 (version 2) (version 2) | ecosystem: Host-associated > Arthropoda: Insects >...
ATTTAGTTACTACACACGGACGGTCTTGTGTGCAGGGAAGTGAGTGGCTGGTGCCTCAAGTTGCACTGCTGCACACCTGGGCTGGTGAGGACCAGTGCAGGGTCAACCCCTTACAAAGGTACTGCTTCTCCCATACCCATTGAGCCCTTATTATTATTATTATTATTATTATTATTAACTGCAATTGGTTTGTCACCCGGTGGCAGTGGTTATTTTAATGTATACAAAATATGAAATTGGTTACTAATAAATTTAAGTCGGGAGGGCTACATTAGAAGCATGTAGTGGCAACTTGGAATCTTGGGAACCATCTGAGCATTTGCTTATAGACACAGGGAAACCAAGAAAATCCTGTATCGAGGTGACCGGTCGCAGGACCTTCCGAAAACTGACTTCTAGGCAGCAGTCCGCCATCTAAAGTAAAAAAAGCAATACACACATAGTACAAGAAATACACATAAGATGACAACAATTCACACAAGACAACTACAACAATAAACACAAGACAACTACAACAATACACACTAGACAACTACAACAATAAACAAAGCTACACCAGCTGTTGCAATGGACAACAGTAATAACGTTACTGCCTTCCGGAATGTTGACATGTGGTGTGCTGCAGAGTTATGCTGAGCTTTGAGAAGAAACTATTGTTTCCATCGTCAGGTTAGATCTTATACCGTTTCTCTAGAACACCGTTCCATATTGACCGGAATTCAGGGCACCAGATCGCACCCCTATATGTCGGACAGTCCTTGTCGAAACTTTTCTTCTGTATCTCCATTTCGCCGCAATAAGAGAAATTATGAAATTCAGGATTCCTGTTTAGGCGCGTTTGCAAAATTGCGAAAAGCGACTATGATCTTCGTCGTGTCTGTCCGTCCATCCGTCCGTTAGTCCGCAAGAAACAGCTCGGCTCCCACTGGATGGATTTTTATGAAATTTGATATTTGCGTGATTTTCGAAAATCTGTCGGGAACATTCGAGTTTCATTAAAATTGGACAATCGTAATGGGTACTCTACATGAAGACTACTATATATATATATAATACTTTATATTTTCAATTATATCTCGCTCGGTTCGTCTTAGAATAAAAACTATGGCAGACAAACCTTGCATAGAAAATCAAAACACATAATGTATGTTCAATAACTTTTTTCCCCCGAAAATCGTGCCGTTTATAATATAACGTGGAAAAATATTGTACAGCTGGGAAGGCTACAGATGACAACATGGCGCATACGCATTGCATTCTGGATACCTAACGCTACAAACGCACACTTTTAAAATAAGCAAAACTCATTTCCTTTCCACAGCAACAATGGTTACACGAACGCGCCTCATTGTTACGTCGTAGTACATTATATGTCTAGTGTACCTTCAGTTCATGTACGTTTGTTGTCATGTAGGTTCTTGCTTCCCTATTTCATTAAGAAACTTACTTCGTGATTTTGAAGTTTTGCTGACTGTGCATCTCAGTATATTTATCTCAGTAATTAACCAACTTGATGCACAAACGTTTTGTGATACCAGAGGCTGTGTAATGCAGTTTTTACCTCCTGATGATGAGCACATGTGCTCGAAACATGTAGAGGCATGAAATAAACTTATTGTGAAACAAAAATTTTGTGCATCATGTTGGTTAATTACTGAGATAAATTACTTCGTGATATTTAATTACACACACCAACAAGTGCACATATATATATTATTTAAGAAGTCTAAAATTTACATTATAACATTTAAAACGCTCCTACATGTTTCGGTCACACGATCATCCTCAGGGAGCATTTATTTTTCCTTGCTAAAGTTATAATTTAAAACATTCAGTGAATTACTTCGTTATGTTCACTTTGGTGCAGCTGTGGCAGCATGTCGTGTGTCTAAGTAGAAAATGCTTATTAATTAGGCTGTTAAAACAATATAATAAGTAAGAATTAAATATTATACACAAATAATCAGGCTATCCGGTTTGAAGCATGAGTTAGACTTCTTAATAATATATATATATAATATATATATATATATATATATGCATGTGTTTGTGTATGTAATTAAACAATCCACCGAATGCACGGTGAAATGATAAAAATGAAATACTTCGTGATACTTCTTTTTAAAATCCAGAATAGTATTTGTGTGTTCCACTTTTAATTTTAACATTTCTTCTGAGATTATTTAACAATCAAATTCAGTATGTTTAACTTTGAATTGTGCCATCTCCATTGTGTAGTATAAACTAGCAAGTAGGTATGAAGTCAGTAACATAACTATTGTTAATTAGATGTTATATTCTAAATAAAAAACTACATGTTTCGGCCGTTAGTGGCCATCATCAGGACAATACATAGCAGCCCCCCCCCCCACGATTGGATCTCCAGGTTCTCCTCCTTTTTGAGTTTTTTGAGTTTTTGTGTTTTGCTTTTTTTGCTTCTTTTGCTCCCTGGTTTTTGTTTTCTGTTGTATGTTCTTTCTTGGTCTTCTTTTCTTGGTACTTGTTTTAGTTCCTTGTTTCTTCGGTTGTTTGATATTACCGAAGCATGCCTTTATGTATTATAAAGCAGTTCACCCACACATTTAATATAGATACACTATACTCAAACAAAGGCGTTGATGTAGAGATCTCCTCATCAAACACGCCGCCACACAATTATATAAATAATCTTAAGCGTATCGAATGACAAAGACTTGATGAAGGCCACTACCAGCCGAAAAATGTAGTTTTTAACCTAGAATATAACATCCAATTAACAATAGTTGTGTATTGACTTCGTACCTACGTGCTAGTTCGGTATGTTGTTCCAAAGAACAAGTTAGGTTAAGAAATAGTGGCGTAGATACCCAGTCGGGGTCCACCCGTGCTATTATGACCGGGGTCCCTCCTATATTTACTAGCCAAGTTAATCCCATATCTAATTAGAGGGATCCATAATGCTGCCTTCTGTCATAAAAACGGAATGCAGTCAGAAAGAACCCACAACAAATTTGATACTGTACATAATCCTTGCTATGTGTGTAATAAGTGTGCGTTTATTTCCAACGAATTGGACATCTGTCGTTATATACATGTATATTATTAATAATATTAATAATATACATGTATTAATGGGCCGGGTAGCTCAGACAGTATAGTGACTGACTACGGGCTGGACGGTGCGGGATCGAATCCCGGTGGGGACGATATTTTCCGCCCGTCCAGACCGACCCTGGGGCCCACCCAGCCTCCTGTACAATGGGTACCGGGTCTTTCCCGGGGGTAAAGTGCGGCCGGGGCGTGCTGCTGACAACTCATCCCCTTCTAGTGCCGCAGTCATGGAAGAGTAGAGCTATACCTCTACCCACCGTCTGGGCCACACCGGGCCTGTGACGGGATCACTTTACCTTTACCTTTTACATGTATTAATAAAAATACCCGTCCTCAAGGAGAATTTTGACAGGAAGGAGCATTTGATTCTAAAAATATCGTCCTCGATTGTACTTGGTGTTACATTATAAACTTAAATGGTTAAAATATCAGTATTTGATAATAACAGTTACTAACATTAGATTACAATTGTACATTATTTTTATTAATGTCGGTACACATATTTGTTGTCTTCCAGACATCTAAAAGCCAATAGTTTTCTTCGAGCCCGGTTAAATCACAAATCCAATACAACACAAAATTGTATTCTTGACGAAAGAACATACTGTACTACATTATTATTAGCCGAAACATATCGCGGAATTAATAACATACGTGTTCACTAATATATGTGCAGTTAGATTAAAATAAATATATTCGTAATAACCAAAAACAAATTTTAGTGCCCTGTACATTTGGGAGCCTTATCTGCTTTACTGGTAGGAAATCTGATGGGCTTATCCCACAATGTTCTTAAGGTTTTCCGCACCTGATTTCCATATTTGACGCGTATCTATCATTTAATTTGTACCACAACAGCTTCTTGATTATTCTGCATTAATTTAATAGTATTTCAATTGCTCAGATTTCATATATTCAATTGATTTCATTGCCGGTCCCAGTGGCCGCGCGGTTTGAGGCGTAGGTCTGCGGCCGGTCGCCTGCTGAGATTTTGGGTTCGAATCCCACCGGGGGCATGGATATTTGTCTGTTGTGAGTATTGTGTGTTGTCAGGTAGAGGTCTCTGCGACGGGCTGATCACTCATCCAGAGGAGTCCTACTGTTTGTGATGCGTCGTTGTGTATGATCTAGAAACCTCGTGAATGAGGAGGCCATGGCCCGCGTTGGGCCGCAACGCCACGAAAAAGTATTGATTCCATTACAATTGAATGACAAATTTGAAAGTATGTGGCAGGAAGTCCTCGTGGCCTAATTTGAGGTACTATTCCGGCTGGCTCCCACAGTGACTCAGGAAATCAAGTACAGTCAATCACCGAACCGTTTGTTTTTCGGTACAAAATTCCTAACGTGAATTCTTCCAAATACAAAGCGTTACGTGTATAATGTCTGCAAGTACGTGGAGACCATTTTAAACAATTGTCTACGGTAGGTGGACAGTGAAACTTAGCTGACACTGTGCTCTTCGCGGCAGTAAATTGACAGGCCAACGAAATAAAAGTCGTCCTCAGACTGAAGTAGGTGGATGGTCTGCTGTGAGACCTTAAAACCAGAAACATGCCTAATCATATGGCAGTTTTGGATGCAAGTCTAAAGGCGTGTTTTGGCCTGAGACAGTGACAGTACAGATTGGTGTCGTCTTGCTCCGGCTTTCATTAAACGTAAATGAACCATATATGCAGGATAATGCAGTGTCCTGATGGTACTCTCTTCTGCTGTGTTCTACTCAAGCAGTTGACCCGCATAGAGTGGTTAAAGTCGGGTGAAAACATACGGCTCGTACCAAAAACATGAGTCTCTCTCACTTCCTGACGTAGTTCTTTAAAAGCTAATGACCGCCATTTGTTAGGCGTTTCGTCTGTAAGTAGACGAAAGTCAAATTTGTGCATAGCCCTCTCCGGATAGAACACTACAGGAAATAACTCTACTATTACACACGCACAAAACACAACTGCTCTTCAGATTCAATGTTTTTTGAAATGGAATGCTTCGGTTACTGGTCACAAGCAAGGGAGTTTCGGCTATTCCCAGTGCAAACATCTGCCAAGGTCAACTGAAAATTCATCAGTGATTAACATCACTTTTGGTATTCTGAATTTCAACGAAATAATAAACCTCGCAGATCTGCTTTCATTAACCAGGTATCTTGAAATTAGGCCTATGGGGTCCGTGATTTGAGTATATTATCCTTTTAAAGCCTACTGGTTACGTGATGCAACAACAGTTTTTAACATTCAACAACTGTACGCTCTGCCCACACTGTATTTATGTGTTTTGTATTTATCTGAGAACACACAGCGACTTGTGCCACTTACGGCATAAACTGATTGGTTTTTATAACCGAGATGAAAAGTGTTTACAGCGCGGTACGGACTGGGTCTTTAAACGAAACCATCTGCGCTCTATCTTTAAAGGGTTATACTTAGTAGAATGATTAGTAAATTTCGTCTTTTAAGTTTCTCCTAAAATTAATTTCATTTTAATTCTAATATACTTTTCAAATTTATTTCTACATTGACTCTTCGTTTGTCTAATTTTATTGTTGAATGTTCAAACATTCCAGCTTTAAATGTTATTGCGAATCGTGGCTAAGGTGTTTGCGGTTGTAGATGAATTTGGAAAGTTGGGATTTCAAAATTAACGAGAATTTGTAAGGTGGTCTGCGGTATAAGAAATGTTGTTAAACGTTTTCTTGGCTTTAATAACAACGTAAATTGCCGACGGAACAGATCATAGCATTTCAGAACAAACGTTTCAGAAGCCAAGGTACAGTTATTCCTGTATTATAGTCGTCAGGTAAAACAGAAGTATTTGGCATGCATTGTGTGATCGATGTAAGTCTATAGCCATTTTTTTTGCTATTCCAACAAAAATTGTAGAAATATGTGTGTGTCTGCCCCTCATAGAACATTCTTCACCTCTGTTATCCACTTTGATGTCGCTCAGGTTTTTATGTAGGCGCTCTCGTAAATGCGGAAAGCGACTTTGAACTTCGTGTTGTCTGTCTCTGTCTGTCCTGTCCATCTGTCCGTCTGTCCGTTTCCCTGTCCCCCTAATGGAATATCTCGACTCCCACTGGATGGGTTTTGAAAATCTGTAGCCAAAATTCAATTCTGTATTTTTCATTCAGTGCATTATCAGTAAGCAGTTCACGACACCAAACCAACAAAAGGCAGAAGCCTGTTTCTTAGATATTTATATTACTGTATTACACTGAATATTCGTTCACACACACACACACACACACACATACATACATATACATACATACATTTACATATGCCTTACATTCCATGGATCCATTTGTGTCATAAAAACCGCAGGATGTGGAACAAGTCATAAATACAAAAATGTAGAAATTTACAATGTATAATACTACAAACATTTTACAGAAACATTATAATTTTTTATTTTATTTAATATTTACAATTTTTGTACAAAAAATTCATCTGCAGAATAAAAGCAGTGTGTTTGTAGCTATTAAAGGCTGCTGTAAATTGTGCCATGTCTTTCCTGAATATTGTCACATTAGGTGGTGAACTGTTGAAAATGTTTTTGGAAGCAGAGACTGTATTTTGTTTGAAGAAAAAGGGCAGGTTTGCATTTGATCTGTGAAGATGATGCCTATTCCTTGTATCAATATTGCGCATAGATGAATTTTGTTTGAAAAAGTTCATGATTATTGAAAATGAAGTTCATTAACGAAAGTATACACTGGCGTGGAACAAGCAGAATCTCTAATTGTTCAAGTACACCTGCTCGTACATGAGGTTCTGGGCTGTGCAGCAGCCATAATTGTGACTATTTTCTTTTGTAAGTTCTAAATCTTTCCACTGTTCGAAGAATTACTCCAAAATATTATTCTTTATTTTATAATAGAATGGAAGTAGGCATAGTAAATTGGTTTGAGATTATTAATATTGCTGTTATGGACCATCGACCTAACGGCATAACACGCTGCACTTAGCTTAGGAATCACTTCTTCAGTATGATTCTTCCACTTTATGTGGCTATCAATGTGTAAACCAAGAAATTCTGTGTCCACAGTTTCTTCTATGTCTTCCTCAGCTCTACAGCTCTTTGTGAGTTTTGGCTTGCTCAATTATTCCTCTGCATGGTTTCCTTTGCTGTTCCTTCTGTTTCCCATTATTTACTCCCATCTTCCTCAAATCGTCTCTCACGTCATCATCCCATCTTAATCTTGGCCTTCCTTTCGGTCTTGTTGCGTGTGGTTTCCTTTTATAAATGCTTATAACTAATCTTTCATCAGGCATTCTTTCAACATGTCCCACCCAACTCAGTCTCGTTTCTTCTATGTACATTTCTTTATAACCAATATGTGACGTAGAATGTGATTAATTCTTTGTTAGGATTTTAATTATATTCGTTTTGTCTAAATTGAGAACTAAATTATTAACAGCAAACCATTTAATAATATGAGACAGAACAAAAATGTTCTTTGAACAGAGATATTTGTAATTACTGCTTGAAATTATGACATTAGTGTCATCAGCAAATGATATCGTTTCTGACATAGAATTTATTCCCAGGGGAAGGTGATTTATATATATTATGAACAACAGGGGCCCTATAATTGATCCTAGAGGAACTCCGTTTTATCAGTTTACCCCTGTCGGAGAAAAATGTTTGAGCTGTGTTAGGTGATTTTACTCCAACTTTCTGTGTTCTGTTAGTAAAATAAGTCCTGAACAAATCTTCAGATAATCCTCGAATTCCGTAGAAATTTAATTTAGCTGAAAATGTTTCGTGATTCACCCAATCAAAAGCCTTAGCCAAGTCACAGAAAATTCCTCCAACGTGCGTTTTGGGGTTAATATACTTGAATACACTGTCTATTGTTCTGAAGGCTGCATCTTGTTTGATATCCCCTTCCTAAAACCGTACTGTTACGTGACTAGGGTGTTGTTAATGTGCAGGTGTGGGCTAAATCTCCTGTGTTTATCTTACTCTTGTGCCTTATAAAAAACTGTTGATAAAGAAATAGACTTGAAATTCGACATATTAGTTTTTTGGCGTTTTGCTGACCGTGCATCTCAATATATTTATCTCAGTAATTAACCAACTTGATGCACAAAATTTTTGTTTTACGATAAGTTTATTTCATGCCTCTACTTGTTTCGAGCACATGTGACCATCATCAGGAGGTCAAACTTGCTTTACACAGCCTCTGGTATCATCACACCTATAGGTGTTGGTTAATTACTGAGATAAATTCGACATATTAGTTTTGTCTCCTGTCATGTAAACTGGTTTTACTGATTTGACGTTCAGGTGAAAGTGCATCGCAATAAATTCTTATAATAAAACTAACTAGATACCCTAAGTTCTCAAACTTATTTTTGGAATAAAACTACATGTTTCGGACAGTTCCTCTGTCCATCATCAGGAGTTTTTCACTGCACACACAGCAATGGTATATGTCATACAGTTTTGCAGATCGCAAGCTGTCAGCAAACCTGTATGACATATACCACTGCTGTGTGTACAGTGAATCTCCTGATGATGGACAGAGGAACTGTCCAAAATATGTAGAGTTTTATTCCAAAAATAAATTCGAGAAATTAGTGCATCTAGTTGGTTTTATTATAAGAAGTGAATTTACTGCCGCAATGTTAAGGCGGTCAGGGCATATACCTGTATATAGCGAGTGATTATAAATGTTGGCTTAATGGGTGATTAATGGGAGATGCACAAACGTTTAATGCTTTACTTGTTACCCCTTCGTAAATTGATGATGTTCTTTGGCTTTGGGCGGAATGTATTATACTTTTTATCTCAGCTTCAATGTTTGCTATTATTTTTATGCTGGGGAAATTTCCAGGAAATTAAACGTTTAGAACTGTATCACCTCTTTTTTCTATTTGTTATGTGTAATTTTTCAGTAACTGTTGTGAAGAAATTATTGGAAGCATTGGCCACGTTTGTTGGATTCTTTAATTTTGCAACTTTCACAAGTAACGAGGGAACATGCTTCACTGAATGTACTTTCCTTGTCTTTTTCTTTATAATTTTCCATGTTTCTATTTTGTTATTAGATTTTGCTATTAGTCTACTGTAGTGTCGCTTCTTAGCATCCTCTTGTATGACTTTTCGTAGTATTTTAAAATATTGAATATAATCTGCTTTTGCATATGGGTAATTGCTGTTATTAGTGAAGGCATACGAACTTCTTTTGTGTCTCAAGGATATTTTTGTTCCTTGTGTAATCCAATCATTTTTGTCTTCCATACTTTTACATTTAACTGGAAAACTAGCTGACAAAAATAACGGGTACTATTAGTGAAGACACGTATACATATGTGATTACATCTCGATGGATTCTACTTTGAACAAGAATTTTTTCAGACAAACGTTGTAGAGAAAATCAGTGCACATATTTCAATAAGTTCTTTCTGAAAATCGTTGCGTTTATGAGGTGTATATCGTATGGCTAGTCAGACCACAGATGACAATATAATACGACGCATTCGCATTGCATGCTGGATACCTAAGGCTACAGGCACGCACTCAGATTATGTGATACTTATCGTTTTTCCAGGGCAACAGTGGTTGTACGAACGCACCTCAAAGTTACGTCATACGTACATTGCCTGTCGTGCAATACTGTCTTCCCATCTGCGCCTGGGTCGGAACCACAACAGCGTCTTGTACATTTCTGTACAGTTGTTACACCCAGTCATCATTAACCGGCACTGTTCATTCGTTACTGTAGTAGTCTGTCTTACGACAGGTCCAATGCCTCCTCCAAAGCGAGCTCTTCACATAGTGCAATCTAGATCTTCCTTCTACAAATGAGAGTATCCTGTCCTTTCCTAAAGTTCATCCAGTAGCTTCCTATGTCTTCTTCCTCGTCTTCCTATCACTTCTATCCCCTCTTTTATCTTTCCTTAAATAACCAGTTGCAGAAGGCATTTTCTTCGCAAAATATGACCAATCCAATTAGCATTCCGTTTGCTTATTTCATGCAGAATTTTCCTTTGCTCTTTGACTCTAAGTAATGCTTGTTCATTTCTCACATGATCGGTCCAACTGATTTTCTCCATCCTTCTCCAGCACCACATTTCAGAACTTTCCCGGTGTTTCTGATCTACTGCCCGAAGCGTCCAAGTTTCAGCACCATATAAAGCTATTATCCAAATATAGCACTTCACTAGCTTCTTCCTCCATTCCAATTCCAATGTGCTGGTAAAAATAGCCCTCTTCTTGTCGAATGCAACGTTTGCCATGACAAACCTGGATTTAATTTCACAATTACATTTTCCATCATTTGTTAACATTCTATCCAAACATTTAAAAGATTCCACATTCACTAGCTGTTTTTGGTCTATCGTAATTTTTACTGGGAATGGTTGTTTTGAAATTCTCATTACTTTGGTTTTTTTCCCACACTCATTTCCACCCCACAGCATCTTCCAGTTTCAGTTCGTTTATCAATCGTGTCCTGTGCCACCGTTTCTTCCTTAATCCGACACTGTGTGTGATATAAAACAAATACACTTAATAACGCCGTAGGGTAGGCTTCTGTGACAGGCAAACAATCATTCAAGACATCTTACGGACCGTCCTTCGATTTAACACATTCTTTTCTATTCTGAAGAAGGTCTTCTCTAGAGTATCATGGACGACACACGGTGCAACTACGCACAGTGTTACAGTACACCCTACCCTGTGATTTTGTTTAAATATCAACCATTGTTTTTTTACATGATACAATACCCTTTGTATCGTTGAACTCTAGTTACCTTTCAGCTCTAAGCTCGCCCATGCGTTTATTCACACCCAGTGAGGTTTATTGGCTTAAACCCTTCGTCTGTGATATGATTAGTTTACAAGCCCTTCGTCTGCTCTCTTGAAGTCACCTAGGCTATAAGGAAATTAATTTGAGACACACATGGCAGGCGAAATCCTATAATGCAACAGATTCTGTGTACAAGGATACACTACTTACTGTAAATTAACTACTTCCACGAAGAAGAGAGCGCTTGGGTAACTATTCTGTAATAGGTCTTAAGCTAGTCAAGAAATTCCCCGATTCTGTTTGAACTTGAACCCGCATTCATTGCGGCGCTCACAAAAATCCGTCACTGATTCTTACAAGAGGCCACATTAATCGCATGCGCATCTTCCCATTTTATTTTATTGACACCTTTTTAAATATTATTTTCCGCCCAAGGATATATCTTCCAAGTGCCTTTTTCCTTTAGATTTTCGAAACAAATCCGATATGCTCGTAACTTCCGTGCATGCAATATGCCCCGCCCATCTCATCGTCCTGGATATAATCCCCGTAAAAGTGTTACGAATTCTTTTATAAAAAATAAAAACTGTAATATTGTTTGTTCAAATAACACACGTCCTGCAGCACATCCCAATACAAATAACACACGTCCTGCAGCACATCCCAATACAAATAACACACGTCCTGCAGCACATCCCAATACAAATAACATACGTCCTGCAGCAC
>Ga0131853_10021945_pt1 | contig 11571 bp, 5 predicted proteins | sample TergutLab28metaG_FD_92764 | JGI IMG/M metagenome (GOLD analysis project Ga0131853, IMG submission 92764) | Labiotermes labralis P1 segment gut microbial communities from Petit-Saut dam, French Guiana - Lab288 P1 (version 2) (version 2) | ecosystem: Host-associated > Arthropoda: Insects >...
AGTTCCCGGTGAATTATGTTGTGTTCGGTTCACTGTTATCTTATCACCAGGCACTGTGTTCACTGTAACATTGAATTAGCAGTGAATAAAACACGGTGCCTGGTGATAAGATAACAGTGAACCGAACACAACATAAAATTCGTCCATCACACAACTATACGCAGTGCTCTAATCCCACATGGACACTAGAATAACACATAACACGACAGAAGCCAAGTACACCCCAAGACGAAGAAGAGATCACACGCACACACGAACAATAAGGAGCAACCGGACACATTAGAAATACCAAAAGGGATACAAGAGTACAGCACACACACTAACTACCATTACACTAAGCCTACACGCTAAGAACCCAAGAAACAAACACCCCATCGATGACAGATACCTACGAACGAGAGGCATTATGCATAAGTAACCCGCAATGACATCTACAACGGAAACAAACTGGACACTAACCTACAATGCGACGCCCCCCACCCCTCTCCAACTTGCTCACTGCCCACGGACTACTTACTAAGCTCCACACTCAGGCTATAAGCCATATGTAACTCAAAATACTCGATGATGAGATCTCAACATCGATACACAGCTGCATACTTTATATAAACACTCTTAAAGCATACAAATATTTCGAATGAAAAACCTGATGACGGCCACTGTTGGCCGAAACATGTAATTTTGTCATTTTCTAATAAAACATCAATTAGATATACATTGTGTTATTGACTGTAATTACCGTACCTATTATTTCAGCCATAGAGTTATGTCGTTATAACATCGCATATTTTGCCTACACGAAGTTGGTTAAGATTATTTGATCAAATGTGTCCGACTTTAGTGCAACGGTTACGTAATCCAAGACAGGGTATCCTGAATAGTGTAAGACATGAAGCTAGTAGAACTCTGGGGATCAAAGAATGAAAATATCTGAAAGACAAAATTAATGAGAGTGAGACCAGCAAACAGACTGCAGGCTTGTGCGTATAAAGGCAAATGGTCTGCAGCCTTGAACGGACTGGTAACATTTCCAGAACGTGTTTACATGAAATGCCGATCCCGGTGGCCGTGCGGTCTAAGGCGTAGTTCTGAAGCCACTTAATTGCTGGAATCGCAGATTCGTATCCTGCTGGGGCCATGGGTGTTCGTTGTTGTGTTTGTTGTGTGTTGTGTACGTAGCGGCTTCTGCGACGATCTGACCACTCTTTCAGAGGAGTCTTACTCTGTGTGTGTGTGTGTGTGTGTGTGTGTGCGTGCTTGTGATCTAGAAACCTTAACAACATTAACACTGAGGCGGCCTAGGCCCGAGTTATACTGATGCACCACAAAAAATAGCATTAAATTTGATGAGTTTTTACTATATTTTGCATGGAAAACCCTCGTAAAAACTCATTATCAGGCTAACCACACCTGTGTTGTGTTGGAATGACAAATATGGTTTGTTAGTAGCCTAATAAACACAACGGGATGGCTTTCATAAAGATTGTTATTGCCAGTCAGTACTATTCCATCAATCGTTACAAGAATCTAAAAAGGAAGTGTGTTTTTAAAAACCTGTGTTACGTTACACTAAACTGCGGGTTTTCACTACTAAACACAACGGGATGGCTCCCATAAAAATTCTTGGTACTTTTTTTAAAAATAGAATTTGTCTAGAAATACCGGAATAGCGTAGCCGATATAGCGACTCCCTATGGGCTGGACGGTCGGGGGATCGAATCCATGTGGGGGCGAGATTTTTCGCACCTGTTCGTTCTGGCCCTGGGTCCCACCCAGCCTCCTGTCCAATGGGTACCGGGGCGTGGCGTTGACCAACCACCCCCATCTAGCGCCGAGGTTAAAGAAAGAGTAGAGCTATACCTCTGTTCCACCTCTGGGCCTACATGGCCTTTTCTAGGGTTGCCTTTACCTTTACTTAGCCTAGAAATGCCCTTCAAATGTGAGGACATCGGATATAAATGTTTTACATAAAGATATGAACGCATTTTCGTCCCGTATCTCGATAATCATACCTACAATATTTATCGGAGAGAAAACATTCCGAAAGAGAAGTGGCAGAGAAAAAAAAACGCACTTTTCTTGTCTAACACACTTTAACGTCTAACGGTTGGCGAGCCAATTAAACAAGAATTATTACGATGTAAGGACAAATTATAAGTTCGAAAACCAATAGAGCCTTCCGATCACACCGCACAATCTCAAGTAGTTTTCTGAACACACTTGAAAATACCAGATTCTCTTATTCTCGATCATGATCAAAGGAAGTATGCCCTCACCTTCATTCTTGAAGGCCCAGTAGATCTACATGTAGGCTATTGGCCTGTAGTAGGCTAAGTAAAAATTAAAGTGTAATTTGACGGGAGAGAATTCGTACTGTTTTGAATTTATGAACGGGACCGGGATAGCGCAGGCGGTATAGAGGCTAGGCTACGAGGTAGACTATCCGAGGTTCCGCTTGACAGGCGCAAGAGATTTTTCTCTTCCCTGAACCGTCCTGACCGCTTCTGAGGCCCATCCAGCAGTAGTTACTGGGGATCTTTCCCGACTTTCGAGCGGCTTAGGAATGAAGTTGACCACTCAACTGCATCTAGTCCTGAGGTAAAATGTAAAAGTAAAATTCTCCCTGTAACAGGCCATGAAGGCCCAGAAGGGGAGTAGAGGTATATCACCATTCCTTCTTCAACCTCTTCGTTAGATGGAGTTGGGTATTCAACGCCACGCCCCAGCCGCTTTACCCCCCGGGAAGGAGACTGGTGCTTATAGTCCAGGACGTTGGGTGGGCCCCAGAGTCGGTCTGGACGGGTGTGGAAAATCTCGCCGTCGCCGGGATTCGATCCCCGGACCGTCCAGCCCATAGCGAGTCTTTGTAACGTCTACGCTGTCCCGGTCCGCATCTAGCGCTGAGGTTAAGAATGAAAGGAGCTATGTGTCTGCCTTCATGGCGTGGACAAGGAAATCTTTACCTTAAACTATTGGAGCGCGTAGCACTAAGTACGTGAACACTGATTTTGGCATGCCATTTGCAAATGCCGCTGGACGGGCCTGTGAAATATGCACCGTAGACTTGTGCAGTCTTGAGAAATCCCTATCCGCTGCACATGAAGTCGTGTACTTTGGTATGAAGTTAACAGCTCTCCTGAGGAAGATGGAGGCAGCAAAATCCTCTGAAGAGTTGGTAAGTTTACACACGTACAAACATACATACATATTTATATACATACATGCGTACGTACATATATACGTACATACATACATACATGCATACATACACACACACATGCATATTCACATGCATACATACGAACATACATACATACATACATGCTTACGTACGTACATGCATACATACATACGTACATATATACATACATAAATACGTACATACATACATACATTCAAACACATACATGCATGCATGCATACATACGTTATGTACATCATACATACATGCATACATATAAACCAGTCTACACGGTGTCATATCCCAGAGGACTGGACTGTTCATGATCACCGGTTGACAAGAATTTTGCTGCATGGAGAGTCGCGTTAAAATCAGAGTGACCGATATAGATATGAAAGAATGAGACATTACACGGCTTATTTTTTTTTTTTTTTTTTTTACCTACTGTCCTGGCACTGCGTGACTGTCGCTTTGTGTATTAACCGTTTGACGCCTAATGTCAACTATAGTGGTCGTACCGCACCGCTAACCTCTAAAGTTGCATTTTATATATTTATTTAACAAATATAGATACTGAATATTTTAAATATGGTATATACTCTCCGTTTTTTTTCTTCAAAATATAGTTTGTTTCATAATTCTAACGTATTTGGTTCCTGTATTATTGACATCTTATATACAGGTGTGCTAAAATTTAAAAAATAATTCCGGCGCCAAAAGGTTAAATCATTGCCTGGCGAAGCAGTGGTGCACCAGATCCCGTTTAGCACTTTGAACTTTGACTGCTCTAGGCACGTATGGTTCCTAGAGAGGACACTGCGAATTACAGGCGACCTTCTGTAACGTGCCTCGTCCAAAGTGGATTCGTTATGATGTGTTGTAAAAATATTCAAATTTTTATTATCTAAAAACATCTTACCCACAGCGTAATGCAGAACGCAGACCTATGTTTAGACTGGTCTCTGACCATAATGCATTGCTGCCTTCGGCGGGGATAAGACCTAACAAACCAATAGTCGTTGGGATGAGATTAAAGTCAGAAGCTCCTCCGTCAGCTGCTGACGCCGACCCTGCTCCTGGGGGAGACAGCCAGCACAGAAGAGCTTCCTCCCCTCCTCTCGCTCACCCTGCAACCTCGTGCCCAGTCGCGCGGCTGATCATGGACTCAGAGACGGGAGGTGGCGCGGTGACCTCTAAGCGACTTTATGAAGTGTCGGTTAAAATTAAGTTCTATGGAAAAACGTTGGTACTTGTTTGACAGGTAGGCAGTTGTTTGTTGATTAGTTTGTTCCCAAGTTCTGCTGTCTATCAGGCCTGTTTCAGATTGGACTCTTCGGTCCGTGACTAATTACAGTCTTGTAGGTGGATACCGTTGTGACCCATGTGGAATTTGCGACGAGTAAAGTGACATTGGTACTTCGGTTTTCCCCTGCCAGTATCATTGCGCCAGTCCTCCATAATCATTCAAATGTAAACAGAGGCATCACGATGTGCTTATAAACGTAATATGATATTAAATAATGTCCGTCAGCACAAGTACCTTGTGTAATAAAGTAGTTGTGCTGACGGACATTATTTAATGCCATATTACATTCAAATGTAACCGACGCTGTATAATCTCAACAATTGTGAGTGTCTTTAAACACACTTTGATAAACACAAATGTGTTATAAAACGTTCTGCCTCCATGTTGACGGTCGACGTGAAAAGAGTGAGTGTGCGCAATAATAATGTAAGCAAGATGCACACGAGGGTAAGGGGAGACATAAAGGTAAAATATATGTTACCCCAGAACAGGCCACGAAGGCCCAGAGGCGGAGTAGAGGCAAAGCTCTACTCTTTCTTTGACCTCGGCGCTAGATGGGGTGGGTGGTCAACGCCACGCCCCGGCCAATTTACCCCCGGGAAAGACCCAGTACCTATTGTATAGGAGGCTGGGTGGGCCCCAGGCCCGGCTGAACAGGTGCGTAAAATCTCGCCCCGACCGGGATTCGATCCCCGGACCGTCCAGCTCGTAGGGAGTCAAGGGGAGACAGTAGGAACGGGAAAGAGGAAATGGGGAAACCCCCCCAAAAAAAGTTCTTATTAGGGCCATTGCTGATGAGAAGCGGTAACAAGTTATAGATGCCAACCAAGGTCTATATATCCGATCTGCATTGTCACCCTACTCATTTTAACCCGGAAGATGGAAGCAATACATTCCTTTACGTACAAGACTACTCGTTGTGACAACCCAGAAGATTTCATTCTAGCCCTCACTACCGTAAAAACCTAGAAACTTATATGAAGACCTCTTCTTCAGCCCGGTATTAGATTTGAGCTTCTAGTGTCAGTGCAATCTTCTGGCAGTCTGTGACGCCGTCTACTTTGGTGGACCGATATCAACGTTTTGGTGGAAACTGCCTTCTCCATCTTTAGGGTAGAAGACACTGTGTACTGTCTGTATCAAAACGATATACGTCTCCATTTGCGCTGTAGTTTTATCTTCTGCCCTTAAGACAGGTTTCTCCAAACGGCGTTACCTAGCCGCATGGGTTAGTTCTTCCCGTAGTCTGTCGCTTGTTAGGTTGTGTTCATTTATCTTATTAGTGACGTCAGTCGGCTGCTCTTTTACTGCTTTTGTTAAGGCTGTAACAACTCGTTTGGCTCTTAAAAGTTGTTACTTAGCTATTTGCGTGATGAATGAAACTAAGCCTGTTTCTTTCACGACTTGTTTGCTCTGGTATGGCGACGCCGCAACGAGATAAATTTTTTACTTACTGCCATTGTATCCGCGAGATCTCTGTGCTCCAATGTTGCCGTGTATTCTACCTTAAACACCTTTTTACTCGAAAGATATAGACGTTGCTTGCTATTTAGTCTCTTAAGGTGAATCTAATGTTACAAGATACATTCTCTCTCTGTGTCTCTATCGCACGCACGCACACACACACACACACACACACATTCACACTCACACAAATTCACAGATACACACACACAACTTCTTATAGTTGTGAGGATTCTCTTCCCGTCGGCTTAGATTTATGCCTATTAAGAATTGACCTCAAAAGCAAAAACATGCTAGGGTTCTAGGTTGAAGAAATCCAACATGATGCAACTGTATGCAGATATTTATTTACTGCTAAATTACTCTACATGTTTCGGGCGTCCATCGCGCCCATCATCAGGAGTAAATAACACTGTAGTCGCAGCCTCTGGTACAGATCATACTATCTGGGAGGCTTGCTCCCCAGATAGTATAATCTGTACCAGAGACTGCAACTACAGTTTTATGTACGCCTGATGATGGGCGCGATGGACGCCCGAAACATGTAGAGTAATTTAGCAGTAAATAAATATCTGCATATTGTTGCATCTTGTTGGATTTCTTCAACCTAGAATTACGATTCACGGAACTACAAATATAAAATGTCGCAGTTTTTAATTAAGCACCAAGCCAAGAACTGTTACAGAGGCGTTGAGGTGTTGCTCCACGCATAATTAACCTCGGTAGTAGTTGTTAATGAGTGATCAGCTTCAAACCAAGACTGCTGTCTTCTGGTGAATGCTGAGTGGTGTCCATCGGATGGGCCTCAGAGCCGCTTTGTATGCCGTGACGAAGAGAACCATCTTGCTAGTGCCGAGAATCGAACCTTAATCGTTTAGCCCATAACCTAGACACTATACTGACTGAGCTATTCCGGCTCAAGCAATCACTTGCCGCCATTTTGTTATTAACGATTACCGGACAATTCCGCTAGGAACGGTACAAAAGAAGACCGCGTGCCTGTAGGTCTAGTCATGAATGATGTGTAGATTATTAGGCATAGACAAATATAGTCCCGGTAACCTTCCAATTAAGGAGTTTAATAGCGTAATTACTTTGATAACGGCATCATTCCTTTTTCGGTATAAAATTGTTTTTTTTATGCGGTACATTGAACTAATCATAATCTTGCGTATATTTTACAACATTCTTCTTTTTACAAAGTATCCGAGAATGATTGACGCGATTGTGAGTTGATATGTTTCGTGTACCGAAGCCAATGCGGAAATGAAATGATTAGACTTGCGTAGAAACACTTCATGTTTCATCACGTATCGCATCTTACACACCATGTTTCACAGTCTAGCCGTCTGACACGGACGAATGTGACATGCGAATGTTGTAGTTGATATAACAGTGTTACAGCTAATATGGGAAGAAATAACATTGACATTCATGGGGCGCACTTTGAGCCTCATGTGAACTTGAAAGGGTTTTTGCACATGACTCTTCGTGGACTGCTGGACCCTGCAGGTGAAGGCACTACTCTCTTTCGAAACGTTGGTAACTGTCAGTCCACACGGCGCTTCGTCCCGGAAGACTTGCATTGTCATCAACACCGCTGTGAGAACCTCAAATCACACTTGTCTTATGGGTTTTCATCCTTTTAATTGGTTTCGGGCAACGTCTGTAGCAAGTCGTTACCATCCTGTGTCAACCAGCATATATCCCCTACTTTCCACCATATGTCACAAAACATTCATTTCATAACCATATTAACCCTGTGCCCGTAATGTCCAAGAATCGAAATCTAGGATGCCAAAGGGGAGCAAGGTTTATTATGCTTTTGTTGAACTTTGACTTGTCTGTCCCTTGCGGGGAGGGGAGACAACCGTGCACCTTGGCTCCCAATTAAGGCCGCCCGACGGCTATCCACATAATTGCGGGGTGGAGCGAAGGGGGGGTCAAAAGGGCTCTTGTCCGAAAAGAGCAAGCTAGGGGCGTGCCAGGGGTTGAGTGGCAGCTATGGAAGGGGGACCGTGCTGGCCCCAATGACAGCTGTGCAGGGTATTGTATATAAATGAACAAGGGAGGGAATGCTGAAGAATTCAGGGCTGGGTGTGTAAACGGTGGCAAAGGAATATTCACCTCCGGCCGGTGGGATGACAGTCATGTCATAGTCGCTGTTTCTGTGCTACAGTGTCTACTGTGGGCACGTACTTCATTTTCGGGGTTTGTTTTGTGCCCTAGTGAGATTTGGCCGTACTTTGCTTTAAAATCAGTTGGTTATATGACATTTACATAACAGGAACATATAATTGGGAGGTCATGCCCTTCAGTCCACGTGTCTGTCTGTCTAGCCCTGCTCACGCTTCATCTCCGAAAATGCTACACGGATTTGAATTAAATTTCGTGTCTGGTGGTACAGAGTTCTCCGCAGGATTTTTGTGAAGAACTTTACACTATGTGGACTTGCGCTTTATTTAAAAGGGGGTCCGTAGACTTCGTGTAACTTTCTTACTGCGTTACATAAGTCACATAAACATTTGCTTAGCCCGGAAGATCTGTTATGAAGCAGAGCTCCAAGTAAATTTAAAAGTGTCCCTTTGCTAAATTAGAGATCGTATCATGCTGGATGGGGAATGACATGCTTCTCACATCCATAACTTTGGCACTAGGCCCAGATGAAGATATGGTCAGCTCCTTTCCCGTGCGGTGTTTTTCCAGGAGAAAGGTGCCCCGTCAGCCATTTCGTAAGAGGCTGGCTGTACCCCAGAACCAGCCTGGACGCGGTGGCAGAGAAAGAACGCCGTACATCTGCCGGGAATTAACGCCGTGTAGCTCGTAGTACGATGTATCCTCATGATTCTCTATTAGCCTCAGTCGCATCTTGTTGGTACTACTGATGACAGAAAGAATCCTAAAATTATCCTCCTGACTGAAAAATTACTGTAATGGGATACTCACGGACAAATCATCGCATACTGTTTTAATTTTGCCTTGTACATGCCATGAAGGCGAGGAGGAGAAGTAGAGTTATGACTCCACTCATTCTTAACCCCGGTACCAGATGAAGGTGAGTGGTTGCTGTACCCGTGGGAAAGAACTACGGTACGCAGTGAGTAGGAGGCTGGGTGGGAATTTTGAAGAAGAGAAGTCTATTTATAAAATGTGGAAAGTAGGTCCAAGTGTGACATTCCCTTCCATTCGCATTTTAACATGTTCCCCCACAGTTGAAACTTTCGCTAATTAATTTTGTAATTTTGAACCGGCGTGTCTGACGCGTGTCCGTGCTGATCAGCCGCCAGATCGATACAGCGACGCTTTCGTCCTTCGTGTGTCGCTTCTGTGACTCCGTTATCGTGATGTTTAAAAATAAGTTACATGAAGATGACCTTAAGGCGCAACCTGAACGGAAAATGCATCCTGTCTTATCGCAGAGCGGGAGCTTGGAATTAGTCTTAACTTTAACAGAGTAGAAATAGAATGAAAAAGTAAGAGTCTGATAACAGGCTGTCTGGATAAGATGTGTGGGTCTATTCATATAATAAAAGCCAACGAGATGCACTATTTCTCAAATTGATTTTGGTAAAGAATTCTACATGTTTCGGAAAGATCTACTGCTCATCATCAGGAATCTCAACACTGTATACACAGCAGTAGGTATTTGTCATGCTAGTTATGTTGACTGCTAGCGAGGTCAGCTGACCTTGCTAGCAGACAGTCAACATAACTAGCATGACAAATACCTACTGCTGTGTATACAGTATTAAGACTCCTGATGATGGACAGTAAATCTGTCCGAAACATGTAGAGTTCTTTACCAAAATCAATTTGATAAATAGTGCATCTCGTTGGCTTTTATTATAAGAATATATCACGATGCACGGTCCTCTCAATGTCAAATATGTAGATCTATATATTTTTTGTTCATACGGGCCAAATAGTTTCTTGCACTTTGTTTCGTGGAACTTATGTACCAGAAGAAACAAATATTAATTTTTCTGCTTTAAGCTTTATATAGCATAAATGTTTGTGACTGAATTATGAAAATTCGTAATAACCATATTTTCTGCCCAATCCAAAGTAGAACACGCGCTTCTACACTGCTCTTATGAATACCTACATTGAGGGAAATAAAAGCCACACTGCAGTATCAATTTCTGTTTGAAGTAGACAGTGTGTAGTGGACAACGTGGCAGCACTTCATGTTGATTAGGGCTAAGAGAAATGGTATGGTAAAGCCCGTCCGTGTGTTTAGGATCCCGCCTTAGACTATGACGGTGATTATGAACCGTCTGGTACACGTAGCACCCTTGGCATTATGGTTGCTTCTGGCGGCTCAGTAAATTAGAACTGAAACTGTAACAAGAGCACATCTATTTTTAAATAACAGTACTTATGCAAATGTAAGTGTAAAGGCTCCAGAAAATGTAGCAGTTTCTACATTTTATGTGTATAATGGTGCCCCTCAGCCTGGCAAAGATATAATCAAACTCCCGCTCCCTTTTGTTAACTCTGTGTGTGTGTGTGTGTGTGTAACTTATGTAGTCATTCTTCTTTTCAAAGCCGGCACCATCTGAGAAGCACTGGACGATAAGCATGCAGTCGGAGTTAATGTAACGTTCCAAGTATTTGTAATTGGGGTATTTATATTGAAATAACGTTAGTGTCATGATTTGGCCGCCTCTACCCCTGGCGAAACATACCGGCACCAGAAACCATTTGATGTGTAGATCGAATTATCTGTATTCGTTGTGGCGAATAAGAATCGCATTGTTCTTGCCGAATATTGAACCCCCATCTTTCATTCTGTAGACTGAGACACATCGGTCACCTTGCAATCATGCCTACGAATTGCTCAGTTCGTGTTCATATTAATTGTTTAGGTTTGAAGAGGTTTTGAGGTTGACCTTCTTTAAGCCATCTCTTTCTTTTATTATTGTGCAATAGATATGTTTTCTTGTAAGTAGAATGTCTGAAGTGTAATGTCTTCAAGACTGTAAAATGCACTGCATCGAACAGCGTGCTTCCGGCAGACTTACTGTTGTAACATGAAATTTGTCTGTCAGGTGAGTGACAAGTGAATAACTATTAGACGTGCATATTTTAGAGTCCACCCTACTGCCTAGTTCAGTCAGCAAAGTGGCTGGACGTGGGGTTGATCACGGGTTAGTCCTCGGCAGCGGCAAGGTTTCTTCTGTTTGTCATCATTTCAACGGTGTAGAGAAATCTTAAAAGAGTGGACTTGTCAAACTTTAATCAACGGGGCAGCTATTTAAATTTTCCTTTGAGATTTATGAAACACTTAAATAATATAATCTTAGTAATTAACCAACTTAATGCACAAATTCTTGTTTTATAATAAGTTTGTCATATGCCTCTACATGTTTCGAGCAATATGTTTTCATCAACAGGAGGTCAAAATTGTATTATACAGCATCTGGTATCATCACACTCTGTAGGTGGCCGTCCAGTGCAGGGGACGGCCACCTACGGGTGTGGTGATACCAGATGTTGTATAATACAGTTTTGACCTCCTGATGATGAGCACATAGTGCTCGAAACATGTAGAGGCATATAATAAACTTATTATAAAACAAGATTTTGTGCATTAAGTTGGTTAATTACTAAGATTATA
>Ga0131853_10021948_pt1 | contig 11570 bp, 7 predicted proteins | sample TergutLab28metaG_FD_92764 | JGI IMG/M metagenome (GOLD analysis project Ga0131853, IMG submission 92764) | Labiotermes labralis P1 segment gut microbial communities from Petit-Saut dam, French Guiana - Lab288 P1 (version 2) (version 2) | ecosystem: Host-associated > Arthropoda: Insects >...
ACTGTGTTTACAGCTTGTGGTATAATGCACCGACGATGCTGCCTGCTGGTGACCTGGTCACCAGCAGGCAGCATCGTCGGTGCATTATACCACAAGCTGTAAACACAGTCTAGTGCTCCTGAGGATGGGCGAAATTATCGCCCGAAACGTGTTGATCTGATTGAAATTATGAGTAAAACTATTATTGTTGCATCTAGTTGGCTGTTTATATTATTTTACCGAAGAATATACGTTAGAATATATTCCAGACTACCAAAGAGTCTACACTGAAGACAGGCCTCAGGTATCCTGCGAGGTGATGGTATCCACGTACCAGACTGTACGGTATCATAACCCAGAACGACCCTATTCACAGTAGGCTTCTGATTTTCATAGATTGTATATCTTATTCTCCAGTTCACACATAATGTCCAGTAATAATAATTGTTTTCTGCATTAATTATAAAGAAAAACTTTTGACTGAAAATCGGGCAATGAGAGAGAACCGAAATTTTCCCCGAAGATGGAGGCAGTGTGGTTTTATTTGTACTTTGAAACGTCGCTACACTTCGTTCTTTCACCGGAGGTGAAGTGGCTGGACGTCCATCTAGCGCCGAGGTTACGAATAAGTGGAGCAATGCGTATGCTTCCCCCTGCATGCCTTCAGGGCGTGGACAGGTGTACCTTTACCTTTATATGTGTTGCATGTGATTCTCGCGATAAATACGATTCTTGTCCTGTTCAACTTTAACCCGATGATCTTTGTAATGGTGACTTGGAGTGTTTACTGTGGAGCAGTATCATGTCTCCGAGCGTTAAGTCGATGTCTGCCATATATTGAGCCATATTTATTGTTACACCAAATTTTTTTGTTGAAAGTTAAATCTCATTCACTCTCATTGGTGGTTCAACATTAATGATGTAAAGTTTATTTCGCGTTTTTCTTGCTGGTTTTTGTGTTCGAGTAGTTTTAGTTAACTTTGACGCCTAATGTCAACTATAGTGGTCGTACCGCACAGCTAACCTCCAAAGTTACATTTTATATATTTATTCAACAAATATAGGTACTGAATATTTTAAACATAGTATATACTCTCCGTTTTTTTTCTCTTCAAAATGCAGTTTGTTTCATAATTCTAACGTATTTGGTTCCTGTATTATTAACATTTTATATACAGGGTGTGCTAAAATTAAAAAATAATTCCGGGCGCCAAAAGGTGAATGACAGTTATTACTTAAATATGTATTTCGTACATGACAGTAAAAATGTTGCTTTTGAATGTGACTTTATCTGAAACTGTGACCCACTGCCGCTAGGCGGAAGTCGCTGCATGCAGTGAACGATAGATGTAAACATTATGCATTCGGTGCTGCTTTCGACAGATTTCGAAATGTGAAATATTTTCAAAACTAATATATCCTGTAGAACAAGGTAAGACTGGAGGTTCTCTCGAAGTCACTGTGAAGATTGTTTTGTGTGATGTGGCACCGTGTGGACTGGTGTATACCTAGGTACCAACATTTCGGGTGCAGGCCTGTCTGTCGTCTGTGGGACCTGCGATATCGTAGTCGTGTAGTGGTTTTGATGCTGGGGAAGTGCAAGAGATTTTTTTTTCTTTCTCCACATTGTCCGGACTAGCTGTGGGTCCCACCTAGCCTCCTTTTCATTGGAACCGTAGGTGTTTACTGATGTTAAAGCGACTGGTGCGTGGAACTGACCACTGGCCTCCATCTAGTGGGGAGAGTAAGAATGAGAAGAACAGTACCTCAACTGCCCATATGTTCCTTAAGATCCCGCGCGTTCCTTTACCTTGTACCTGTCTCCATTGGCCTCCTCAGCAACCTATTTACGTGCCTAACTGCGTTACATCTCACAAGAGCTGTAAGGCAGGACTCTTCGTGAGCAGGAAGGAAATTCGTTCCACTTATCAACGTCAGGTCTTGACATGCTCGGTCAAAATGATCTGTGCATCTGCCGGTATTCGAACTCCGGTCGAAGCTTTTACATTGCACAGTAACATTCCTTTACATATCTGTTTCGTTCCGTATGAACACGTGGAGGTAAAGTTTGGAAGTCTGATGATAGTTTGGAGGCCACACAAATAGTATCAGCGTGCATTTCGTAGTAGTATTCCACATTATTCTCTTAATCTGCGCTATTTCTAATTGTTTCCGTCCCTTTCTCACACAGTTTATTTATTTGTGGTTTGTTTTACGACGCTGTTAATCTGCGACGGATATACAGCGTCGAATGGTGTTATTATTCGGGAGTGATGACTCGTAAAAGATTTGGAACTGAACCGTTGAGACTCGATTAACCACTTAAAGAATAAGATAAATCTGAATTGTTTCAAGAGCCAATTCGTACCGCGCAGTAAACACACTGCGTCTGGATTACGACATCCAGTAGGTTAATGCTGTATAGGGAAATAATCGCTGCTTGCTCTGATATCCATGCAAAACACATAAATACACTGTGTGGGCAGAACGTAGAGTTTATGGTTGTTGAACCTGGTGGTACATAAAGTACCCGTTAGCTGTTGAAGAGTTAAGGTATTGTGAGTGGTATTTGCATGAAGGGACTGAGAAAAGAACGAAAAAACTCTCAGTCGTGATATTTTTTGCCACGTCCGAGTATCAAATCCGATCTCTTCTGTTACGAGACAGAAGTTTTACCGATGTAAGGAACCTGCTCAGTGAAGTTCTGTGCCAGCGGCAATTTGTATTCTCAAGCGATTGGAACTCCCAAGTGCTGGCCACGTCCCGTGTTGCTTAACTGCGGTGACTGGAGATAGTACCATTTGTAAACAAGCGTCAGTGACGTCACGTCTGTATATGGACCATACATTCTTAATTTCTTTTTATTTTAAACAAAAGGGGTAATTCCCCCCCCCCCCAATAATTATTCATAGAGCCGGTTGTATTGGCCTAAAACGTTTTACAACGCCCTCAAACTGCAGATAATAATCGATTCCGAAAAATCGCACTTCAAAATTTGCTCAGCACTTGAATCCTTATTTTCATAATGGAGGCATATAATTCCCGAGGATTTTTTCTTTTCTCGACGCCTGATGAAAGTACACATTACCTCGACAGGGAGAAGGGATGAAAATTGTGGCCGGAATGTAATAAAATGTTGTTTTTCGTTTCAGTTTAATTGCTGTTAGATTCATTGGAGTCCCTTTTCGTTGACGTCATATCACGTATTTGTGAATTTTAGTGTGTAGTGCCTAAACGAGCAACTGCGGTTTTCTAAGTGTTTGTGATGTTATTTTAAATGCTTGAGGTTAAATTTTGTTATTAAATCAGTGTTCGTGTGTTTGTCCATTGTATTGCTGTGCTGGTAGTTGTTAAGGTAGCCTTGTACAACGCAGTAGGTACTATATTTACAACCTGGATGAACGGTAACACAACCTCGTGTTTTATCCACACGGTATATTTACGCGTTTCCGTCAACTTTTGCAATAAGTTGCAGTTTTTTTTTTTCCTAAGGAGCGTTAATCTAGAGCTGCACAACTCTTTCTTTTCCAAAAATCTAGTAGCTATTTCCAAATTCTGGACGCCAGAAGGGTGACATGAAGCAGGTTTCGTACTGACGACCCTAATACTTTGGGCGCCACCGTTCGAAGTGTTGTCTCCTGACAAACCTGGCGCCTGGGATTTGTAAATCTCCGCATTGAGCAGTTTGTATTTGTAATGGAGACGCAGTGGGTTTAATGTGTGGGAGGAACTTGACTTTTAAAAACATAATTCGAATGAATTTATGCTTAGAAGGTTATGAACGTATAGGCCTGCTGTCTTGAGAAATGTAGTTGCTCATCCATTACCATGTCAGTTTCATGTTGGTAGGCCTTTGCTGAGTGCAGTGAGGTGCGGTTTACGTCTTTGCGTCAGGCGGATTATTATAATATGCAAGTTGATTTATCTTAGTAATTAACCAACTTGATGCACAAAATTTTTGTTTTACAATAAGTTTATTTCATGCCTCTACATGTTTCGTGCGGGGTGCCGCGGTAGCACAGTGGTTAAGGTGCTGTGCTACAAATCGGAAGGTCGCCGGTTCGACCCCAGCTGGTGTCAGTGGACTTTTCATTGACATATAATCCTTCCGATCGCACTATGGCCCTGGGGTCGACTCAGCCTCTAACAGAAATGAGTACCAGGAGCATTTCCTGGGGGTAAAGGCGGCTGGTGCGTAAGGCTGACAACCTACCATCATTCTGTGCCGTTGTCACGAAATCTGGGAGCCTTAACTTCCTGGAACCCTCTGGGCCTGTCTAGGCCTGTAATGGGACTGCTTTACCTCTACCTTTACATGTTTCGCTTTACCTCTACCTTTACATGTTTCGAGCACCATGTGCTCATCATCGGGAGGTTAAAATTGTATTATATTTAACTTCCTGATGATGAGCACATGGTGCTCGAAATATGTAGAGGCATGAAATAAACTTATTGTAAAACAAAAATTTTGTGCATCATGTTGGCTAATTACTAAGATAAATATACTGAGATGCACGGCCAGCAAAACATCAAAATGCAAGTTGATGTCACGTAAATAGGTTAAAACCGAAAAATTACATATTGGTTAAATTAGTTTTTCCTTGTTTCCAAATAAACGAAAGCTAGTTATGTAGTAGTACGCGTCAAATTGTCCCTCGCGTTTATTTATATTTGGTATGGGGAATGAAAAAATAAAATCAGTGAAATGGCTAGTAGAGTCGCCTGTGGTTTGTATTTGGACATTAATTAGAAGTACTGGGTATAAGCGACCTCATTGCAAGCGTAAGAACATTTTTGTACCCACGTGTATGAAAATTTGTCGCGTTGGGAACAATTTTTTTTTGTCATATTCAAAGGAAATAGTAAGTTAGGTATAACTTATAAATTTTTGTTGAAAGATTTATATAATAAGATTGACAGACAAGCTGCGAAACGAAAACAAATCAAGGCTCCATTGAAGCCGAAAACTTTTCGCGATTGACATATTGTGCAACTGCCTGTTTCGCTTCTGTCGGTAAACAATGGTCGTGCTTTAATATTGAACACGTTTCAACACGGTTTCATGTATGGAAACTGACGGAGTGGAAATCATGGCTTGATTCAAAATGTGACACGTGAACTTGCCATTCTGTTGTTTTATAAAAATTTGATAAGAATGTGACCTTTCGCTGTTGTAGTTTTGTTTCTGCATGTTGATGTTGGTGTCCTAGTCTGTCGTGCACAAACTGTGAAGAAGAAAAAAAAAAAATGTGTAGGAGCCTAGTGAAACGGCGGGCCCACACAAAATGCATTGACGTAACTGTCTGGTTCATTGCACAGTGATGTATCGTGGCGTTGTTCTGCATTATATAGTCGCATGTCGTGTTCTGTGACGTCAGCGGAGATTGTAAAGTCGGCAGTTAGAAAGAAAACGTTACTGTTTGATCTTAAATATGAGGTCCGTATTAAAAAAAAAAAAAACTGTAGAGGTCCAGTGATGTTGAGATCAGATCAAGAAGTAGACTACTGGTCCTGAGAATGCAGAAGGAAACCCAGCGTAAAGCGTGTTAAATGGAAACTTAGATATATATTTAAGGAGGGGGTGGGGTACGTAAAAACACGACTGTCTTGTATCGTACTTATTAATGCTGACGACATGTTTCGGCCACTGTGGGCCGTCTTCGGGTCACAAAAATGTATATAGAGGAGAACTGACGTGTCCTCTTAAGAGTTTCATCTACGCCTAACAGTCACAACTTTCCAAAATGCCAGTATGTCAAACGACCTACCATCCCAAATAGAGTACCCACAGGAAGTTAATTACCCCCTCCCTAATTGCTTATACACAACGGGGATGATGCACCTAAAGATTACATGTATATTTATTTACTTACATACTTACTACGTGGAGCAGAGTCCTTCTTGAGAAACTAACCGGTTGTCATCTGGTCAGGCAATTCTCCGCATTTTGTGGAATCCGAAGGTTCATTACCGCATTCACAACTGCTCCGCCACCTGTCCAAATCCTGAGCCAGATCGATCCATTCCATGCCCCCAAATCCCACTTTTCTGAAGATCCATGTAAATGAAAAATAGTGTCTTTTGTTTCTTATAATTGACACAGTAAAATGTGATTGTTTCTCTGCAAGACAACAACTGGATTATGTCTGTAATGGAGACAGTGTTGTCTGTGAGGTGTGAATTTAGTCTTTGAACGCTATTTTTATGCACTCGGGCTTGGTGGTTAACGTAGGAAGCAAATATGGGATATGACATTAACGGTAATCTGAGGATGGAGGCAGTGCAATGTGTCGAAAATCTGGTACCTGGCTGCACGGTATCATGTTCCAGAAGCTCGTCATCTTGACAGATTGTGACTGTTATTCCCTGTAAAAATCATGTCAGTTCGTAATACTCTTGCATGATTTTAATTGCGTTTAATTCCAGTGCGTGGATACTTAATTGAATTCTGTTTACGTTAGCAACTGTTGGGGGTGGTTTGGGTGTAGGGCCAGGTTTAAATTAAATTCAGTATGTATAGAGTATATATTAGTTTTATATTTCATTTAATTACTTTTCTAAATGAAAATAAATATTGTTAAGTAATTAACTTCCTGTGGGTACTCTAGTTGGGATGGTAGGTCGTTTGACATATTGGCGTTTTGGAAAGTTGTTACGGTTAGGCGTAGATGAAACTGTAAGAGGACACGTTATTGAATTAGCTTTTCGCAGGATAAGACGAGATGCGCACTTTATTTCAGGAATGTCAAACACGCAGCTCGCGGGTCGTATGAGGCCCGCCAGTTATCTTTGTAGCCTACGGTCCTCGCATTGGTCTTCGACGTGTGCAATATGGCCCGGAACGTTGATAAAGGTTTTTAAATACACTTTACTTGGGAATATTGTGAGTAGTTAGTGGGTTATTTCCCCCCAAAATTGCATTTATTGGATGAATTGCGAGGTTTCTGTAATAAAAGACGCGATGTTATGCTACTCTGCGAGATATTGTGTAAGGTTTTGTTTGTACGTTTCAAATGTTTGTCGTCACAGCATCAGGATCCCAGAGGTTTTGCTGTCTCTGGCTGGAGATGTACAACATACGTCAGCATAGAGCGATGCAGCGAGTTTTAAATTAAACAATTGTGTTTTGATTTTGGTACTACAATTATGAATAATCTTTAGCGGTGTATTGAATTCCTTTGTAAATACTCTTTATCGCTTATAATGACGTGTGGCCTCCTTCAGTTTCAAATTCATCCTTTTGGCCCTGGGGGTACTTAGTGACTTTGAGACAACTGATCAAACATTTGCTAAGTCTGCCACGGATACTATCAAGATTTGGTAGCTCCTGCCACGGATACTAACATGATTGGGTAGCTCCTGCCACTGATGCTAACGTGTTTGGGTAGCTCCTTCTACGGTATTAACATGATTGGGTATCTCCTACCACGGATACTAACATGATAGTGTAACTCCTGCCACGGATACTAACAAGATTGGGTCGTTCCTGTCACGGATATTGACATGATTGGGTAGTTCAACGGGGACGAACATGATAGGTGTGTAAAATAGAGTGCTATGTTATTAAGTCTGATTATTCTGGTATTAACTGTTACCATAACCGTTTGATTAGTCTTGATTTACGACTTCGCATTCTTTGTTTTTCAACCTTGGAACCAAACATATCTTCAAAATTTATGTAAGTTTACTGAGATAAAAAAGTGTGTCTGACTATTACCGAAGGATATCGCTTGAACTTGAGGTTCTTACCCCGTGGCTGGTTTCTGGATTGTGGCGTCTTACTTTCTGAAAGTTTATGACTGATTGTCAGTATGTCCCCTTTTTTTGTGGTACCCGAAGATTCATTACCGTATTCACCCACCGCTGGAACATCTCCCGAGGCAGACTATTCCACCGTATACCGTATTTTGTGACGTTCCCCGTCTACGCCTCTTTGTCCCTCAGGTTCGACAGACATAAGTGGGTTAGTGTGTTTGTAGTTAACTTCACTTTGGCATTGCTGTGTCATCCAATCAGGCGTAAAATATCTTATCTCTTTTTATGACTTAAAGGACGTGCTTGTAACATTCTTATCGATAACTGTAAAAGAGATAAGTGAGTTACGTGATGGAAACTAATAGGAGAATTATTACATCCAGGTAATGTAGGTAGAGGCAGCAGGTTTCTCGGAAACGTCGGTAAATTTCAGTCGTAGTAAATGACATTACTGTCGAGAAGATGGGAACTTCCTGTCCCTGTGGTATGAGAAGCTCAAATGTCGGATGACAACAGATTTGGTGACGGTGAAAATTTGGAGGTTATGTCCGACATTTTAAACTGTAATGGACAGAAATAAAACGATACAGTAACAGTATTGCTGTTAGATGTATTGAACTAGAAGCCTGTGAGTTCTGCTTGGAACTGCTTGTCATAAATAACGCGCAATGTTGACCTGCAGGTATATTGTTGTGGTAGGTCTTCCGTGTTGAACACAGGAAGGGGAAGTTACGAATGTTTGGACGCAGCCTGCGTCGAATTCGGTAATAAAGTCTTGCATAATTGTGTGCATGTACATGGATTTTAAAAGATTGGAAATTATATTAGGAAGCTGTTTACTTTAAACACAGAATGGGAAGGAATATTATCGAACTTTTTTTTTTAAATACAGGCCTCTTCTTCTCGATTCTCTATATCTTACACGTACACATTATTGGATGTGCGAAGATCGACCGGTGATCAGTGGTCCACTTGTTCCAACAATTCCAGCATTACCTGGTAGACAATGTGCTGCGTACATTTGAGACCTCTATTCGAAAAGGTTTGAGAATAAAGGGTAAATTCGCCCCTGTGCATGTTATGAAGACATTGGGGTGTGGTGGTGCAACTCCACTCATTCTTAATTTTGACAGTAGATGGAGGCAAATGGTTAGCTTTGCGCCGCCGGCAGCCTTACCCCTGGGGATACACCCTCCTCCCCGTGTAGACGTTGACTAGGAGCTTGGGTGGGTTCCAGTGCCACTGTGGACGCACTAAATATCTCGTATCCATGTCGGGAATCGAACCACGATTTCCTCGTCTTCCGGTTCGTATTCTAGTTCTGTGCCCACTAACTGACCAGGCTTGTTTAGGCTTCAGTTGCGAGATAATCCTGTGACAGAAGTTTCAAAGAGGTTACTGTGGCATTTAGACATCTACTCAGAGATGTTTCTGTGACAGTAAGATGTTTCAAAGATGTTATTGTGGCAGGTAGAGACCTCTATCCAGAGATGTTTCTGTTTTGCGGTTGTGAAAGCGGCAACATTTTGGTCGTCAACATCATGCGTGAAATGGCGCTGGAAGTTCGAAGTCTTATGCATCCATCTCTGTGGGTCTGTAATGAGCCTACTGTTAATTTGTATGCATATTTTCAAAAGAAATTGTTTATTTGGGTTATATTTCACCTCAGTTCCGTTTGCCCTAGTATTTTCATAACTCAGTGGGTCACACGCCATGTCACGGTATTGATTACGTTGGATTTGTGATTGGTATTTGCAGAAAAAACTCCAACTACCCAATTATCGATCTTACACAAGAAAGCCGCGGAATGTGGTCTTACCGAACTGTGTGGCCCACTGGGTAGCAGTCTTCTTTGTTTGGCCCAAATTCCAGGTTTCAATCTTGGCCCAGGGATCAGCTGTTTAAGGGTCTCCGCATTTTGCGTCTGTCCTGCGTTCGAGCAGGAGAATGCGTGAAATGCTTTCATTGCGTAGTCTGTCTTACGCCAGGTCCACACCCTCTTCCAGGGCGAGTTCTCAACACATTGCGATCTAGTGCTTTCTCTTTCAATTTCCAATATTTTCTCTTTTTTTAAGGGTCACCCAATAGTTGCTTACGCCTTCATCCTCGTCTTCCCGTAACCCCTTCCCTTCATTAACGGTTTTCAGAAAGCAGTCCCTAGGCAAAAGAGACCCATAGAGTTAACCTTCCTTCGTTTTGTTGTATGTAGGATGGTCTCTTCTTCCTCCGCCCTTTGTAAGTACCTCATTTCTCACATGATTGGTCCAACTGATTTTTAAGTAGCCTGGAAGTAGCATACCTCAAAATTGAGGCCGTCATCCTTTCCATCCAGATCATTCTGAGTTTATCGTTAGGTTTCTGTATGCTGAGCTGTTGACGTTAATTGAATTATCAGTGAGTCGGTGTAGGCGTGATAGCAGTGTGGAGGATTCTTTATTGCACAAGGGTCGCAAGAAAGTCTCCCAGCCCAACATTGATAGCAAATCAGGTCGTAAAAGTCGGTTTCTGCAAGGAAAATTAATTTTTATTAAGCGATTAAGGGACTGAATATGTTTATCATTGAACTTACTGCAATAAAACTAATAAGTAATTATCTATCATTGCATCTGATATCAATGATACATATTTTACTGCATGGGCTTAAGGAAAAGAGACGGTTCTGTGAGTGGAAGGAGGAAGCACTAGCTTGCACTCTGTGGAGGACTCGCTTTGGAAGAGGCTATGGACCTTGTCGTAAGGCAGACAACAGAATGAAACAATTAGATACAGCGTGAAAACTATAGTAAGCCACATCTTGAACACAGACGTGGAATAATGTATGAACTATTTATTGTATTAGTACCGTCAATACACAACATATGCAAAGACCAGCTGTATTAGTACAACTGGGTTATATCTGGCGACATGTTTCGGCCGTTAAACGGCCATCCTCAGGTCAACAAAGAATAGTATTGTTAAGGTATAGTCAAATTGTATGTCCAATGGGTCCCATTGTTTACATTAAAACTGGAAACATTATGAAGTTCTTAGTTATGATTAAAATATTTAACAGTATAATAAAATAAACTGGGTGGAGCTTTACCTTCATGCCTTACGCCTTTTGTGGAAAAGACCAGATTGCCGCACTGCGGCAGTTATGTCATAAAAGAAGTTTTCTTCACTTCTTCAGGGGGTCAGTGGTCAGAAGGGTCAAAATAGCGAGATTTCAGTCTCTTGCTGGTATTAGGAATGCATGGAGCTCTGTTCCCACATCCCACCCTACGTCTTCATGGCGTGGCCCTTATCTGTCATTAGTCCCAGCGACGACCGTACCGTCGTCACGTTCTCAGACGACGTGTTGCTGTACGCCTAACCGTCCGGCACTTAACAACACAGCATTTTCGCGTCACGGTCCAGTGTTATTCTGTCTGCACTGATTCTTGTCGGCAGTTAGTGTCTGTCTCTCCGTAGTTTTATTCCTGAGCTGAAAGTCGTAAATTTTAATTAACATCGGCTCTTCCCCTCCTCGCAGTTGCCCTGACTTTGCATAATTATCAGACAGTATTTCAGCATTAAGGCGACTCGTTTTAATCAACGAAGAAAGAAATTCTAAATGTAACAGGTTATAACCAGTTTTCTCTGTTTTTTTTTTTTTTATTTATTTATTTAATACTGCAGTGTCGTGAACGCATAATATTTACTGCCCCAGTTGTGTGTCCATTTGCAGTAGCCAGATATTGTTAGCGACTGTCATTTTTTTCACTCTCGCCCCCCCCCCCCCCCCCCCCCCCCGCCGGGGTTTTTGTTTTGGTGGTTCGTTAATATTATATATGTTGTATTTTTTATTAAATAATATA
>Ga0131853_10021949_pt1 | contig 11570 bp, 8 predicted proteins | sample TergutLab28metaG_FD_92764 | JGI IMG/M metagenome (GOLD analysis project Ga0131853, IMG submission 92764) | Labiotermes labralis P1 segment gut microbial communities from Petit-Saut dam, French Guiana - Lab288 P1 (version 2) (version 2) | ecosystem: Host-associated > Arthropoda: Insects >...
CTTACGAATTGCTTCTACAATTTCAACAGCAAATCGTGCACGCTTTATAACATTTCCACCGTAGTCATCTGTTCGCTTATTTGAATAAAGCGACATAAAACCAGCAACGAGATAACCATGAGCACCGTGAACTTCGATGCCATCAAATCCACATTGTTTTGCACGATATGCAGTCATTGCAAATTGCTCAATAATTTCTTTAATTTCAAAAGTTTCTAAAGCACGTGGTAAGGTCGTTCCAAATGGGCACATAATAGCTGATGGTGCAACTGGAATTTCTGCACCGATAACAGCAGAATTCGTTTGACGACCTGCATGGTAAATTTGTGCCAAGATTGTACTTCCATGAACTTTTACACGTTTCGTAAGCTCTTTGTGGCTTTCAATTTGTTCATCATTCCATAGTCCTGCTACGTTTTTAAATCCACGCCCGAGTGGGCATATAGCATAATCTTCTGTAATAATAAGACCCCATCCACCACGAGCTTTTTCTTCATGGTACGCAATATAGCGTTCTGTCGCTGTCCCGTCTTCATTGCAATAGTTTGCTACCATTGCAGGTACAACTAGTCTATTTTTGATTGTTTTTCCTTTAAGCTCAAAAGAGTTAAATATTGAATTTAGCATATTGTCTCCTTATAATAAATTAATAATATAATTTTTTTAAAAAGCTGTTGCGATCACTTCTTTATGATTCTGCAACAGCTCTTTTTTTATTCGCATATTCTAATAATTAGCCCAGTTAAATTGACCTTCTTCGTAGTAACCAGAATCAATTAATATACTTCTTAGATTGTATATATCTACTACAATTACTTCTGTTAGTTTAGATGGTACTTGTATTATGCCATTGTCAAAGTAACCTTCTGTACTTGGAGTTCTACCTTCTATTATAGCTATAGCCACATCTATTGCATCATTAACTAGCATACGTACATCTTTGAAAACTGTCATAGATTGACGGCCGTCAATTATACCTTGAACGGAAGAAATTTCTGCATCTTGACCTGTGATCCATAATCTTGTGATTTCTGGATCTTGGTTAAAGGCATCCGATATAGCGAGTGAAGTACCATCATTTGGTGCGAGTACGAAAACTTCACCTTTACCTTGAGAACCTAACATAGTTAAGTGAGCTTCTGCAAGGTTACGAGCAGTATCATTAGTCCACTCTGTTGTTACTTGACCTATGATACCTGCCATTTGTTCACGTGTTAGTGTCGGGTTATTTTGTAGTGCTACTGCTTCAGAAGAGTTATAGATAACAAATGTACCATTTGCTACATATGGCTGTAATGCTGACCAAGAACCTTCAAAAAATAAGAAAGCATTGTTATCAGCTGGATGTCCTGCATATAAGTAAAGAGGATTGCCTGTACCTGTTGCATTTTCTGCTAAGAAACGCCCCATTGCATAACCAACTGCATAAGAATCGAATGTTACGTAGTATGGTAAGTTTGGTGTACCCATTATTAGCCTGTCATAAGCTATAAGCGGGATACCTGCAGCATATGCAGCATTTGCCGCTGCCGCCGCCGCCGTGCCATCAACTGGCGTTAAGATTATAACATCAACTTGTTGCGTTATAAGTGTTTCTACGTTTTGCAGTTCTACAGATGGAGAATCTTGGCTAAATAGTATTGTGGAATTAAAATCTGTACCTTCTAAAGCTGCAATAAAGCGTTGTTCATCTTGTAGCCATCTTGGTAAATCTGTAGAAGGAAGGACAATTCCTATAGTTCCTGCACCATCATTGTTACTGCTTGCACCGTCTCCACAAGCTGTTAGGGCTATAGCACCTATACTTATTGCTAAAACGCCCAATGTTTTCTTGAATATGTTCATTTTTTGCTCCTTTCAAAAATAGATTAATTTTAGCAAACTCTAATGAAAAACGATTACGGCAAATTTTTTATTCAGTGGTTTTTAACTAAATAAAAAATGAATGCGGAAGCGATTTTGAATAGCACTTGCTATATGGTATTTTCTATATTATTTATTGTAAGCTATTTTTATTCAAATGTCAACTATAAGATTTATTAAATTACATTGATTATCAAAAATGGGCGTATAAAAATTATAAAAATTCTTGATATATATAGAAATATATGGTATAATAGTATCAAGCAATTAAGAAAAAACTAGCTTTTGCAGGGACTGGATTTTATACAGTGTATATTATATATGAAGATGTATTCAATATCATGAGAATAACGCCTATACACCATAGAGAAGCAGTCTAAAGTCTGGGTAAGTGCATATATTAGTTAGTTAAAAAACTTTATAGTAAAAAAATTTCTAAGAATTAAGGGGGTTTTACAATGTTTAATAGTTTAAAGAGTAAGATAATTATACCGATAATTGGGATTTTAATTGTTATGGTGGGTGTTATTATTTTTTATGTTTCCTCTGCTACTCAAAATCTTGCCAATGAATTGACTCAACAACGTCTTGATTTGGCATCTGCAACTGCAAGTGCAAGGTTAAGTGATTTTGAAGAACAGACAAGATTGATTGCTACAGCCATTGCTAGCGATCACGCAGTTATAACAAATTTGCAAGAGTGGAATGCTAACATAAATAGGTCGGGCAGTAGACAAAACTTAATTAGCTATCTTCAAAGCTTGGCTGGAGATTGGGGGGCGGACAGCTTTGTAGTACATGACGTTGAAGGTCGTATAATTCTGCGTTTGCATAATCTAGATTTGTATAATGACATCGACGGTGGTGCTGCTAGTGTCCATGGATTGGCTGGAGAAGTAACAACAGCGTATTTGTCAACACCAACCATGCCTATGGGGCTTCAAACTAGCACACCTATAAGACATGAAGGGCAAGTCATAGGTGTAATGTCAGCCATATTCTTCCTTGATACTCCAGAGTTTGTAGACATGTTTGCTAATATTTTCAACGCAAGAGTTTCTATTTTTGCTGGAGATACAAGTGTTATGTCCACCTCTATGGCTGCGGACGGCAGCCGTGCTGTTGGTGGTCAGTTAGTGCCTGAGGTTGTAGATATTGTGCTTGCACAGGGTCTCCCACACATTGCTGAAATAAATATAAGTGGTGTACCATATCATGGATACTACCATCCTTTGATTAACATTGCAGGAAATGCAATTGGCTCGGTATTTTTAGGATTTTCCAATCAAGCGACGGCAAATGCTACAATTTTAATGCAAGTTATCGTAATTATTATGGGTGTAGTAGGAATTGTGATTGCTGGAGGTCTGATGTATTTCTTAATTTTAAGAGCACTGAAACCTATCGCGGGTCTCACAAAGGTTGTCAAAGATGTGGCAGCGGGTAATATTAACGTAAATATCAACCGTGTAAACATTTCTAAGGATGAGATAGGTACGTTAACCATTAATGTGGTTAACCTTGTAGACATCTTAAAAGCAATTGTTGATGATTTAATGAAAATGGAACGTGAATTTAACGTAAACGGTGATTTTGAATATAGAATTGACACCGACAAATATCAAAACTCATTTAGGGAAATGATAGAGGGTATACATGCTGTCATAAATGATCAAATGAATGATATAGTTGGGGTGTTAGATGTTATAGGTAAAATAGGCGATGGGAATTTTGATGTTAAAATTAAAGATATGCCTGGAAAAAAAGCAATTATGCCTCAGATTCTTCGTGCTACTATTTTGAATTTAAAAAGTATTAGTGCTGAAGTTGCAAGTATGGTAGAAGCCGCTGCAATCAAAGGTGATTTGCATTTCTATATTGAAGCAGACAAATATAAAGGCGATTGGCGTGAAATAATGGTTGGGCTTAATAGCATAGCCGAGGCCGTGGACAAACCAATAGTGGAAATCAGGGATGTTATGGGGAAAATGTCTAAAGGCGAATTTTGGGGTACCCAAATGACTAGTGACTATAGTGGGGACTTCTTAGCCATTAGTGATGCAGTTAATTTCATGGTAAATACCTTAAACAGTTACATGGACGAAGTGGAGCAAATGTTGGGATATATTTCAGCTGGTGATTTGACTAAGTCTATCGAACGTGAATATATAGGCGATTTTGCACTACTTAAAAAGCCAATCAACAACATTATAAGTTCTTTGCATAAAACTATGTCAGGAATTTCTTCCGTATCCGACCAAGTACTGACTGGTGCTAAGCATATTTCTACAAGTGCAACCAACTTAGCGACCGGTGCCCAGGAACAAGCTGATTCTGTGGAAGAGCTTAATGCCTCTATAGAATTGATTAACCAGCAGACTATACAAAATGCCAAAAATGCTTCTGTGGCAAATGATCTATCCAATAAATCTAGTGATAACGCCCAAAAGGGGAACGATGCTATGAATCAGATGTTAGAGGCTATGGGGCAAATCAAAGAATCATCTAACGATATATCGAAAATTGTTAAGACTATTCAAGACATAGCTTTTCAAACAAATCTTCTTGCACTTAATGCATCAGTAGAAGCTGCGCGTGCTGGCGAACATGGCAAAGGATTTAGTGTGGTAGCTGATGAAGTGCGTACCCTTGCAGGGCGAAGTCAAAAAGCTGCAACAGAAACAACAGGACTTATTGAGAATTCCATTGAGTGTGTAGAATCTGGTTCTAATATTACGGAAGCTACATCTGAGTCGTTAGATGCTATTGTTGAGAGTGCAAGTGCGGTACTTAATATTATAAGCAGTATTTCTATTGCATCACAAGAGCAGACATTAGCGATTGCTCAAATCAGCGATGGGCTTGTGCAAATATCAAATGTTGTGCAGAATAATTCTGCCGTTTCTGAGGAAACAGCGGCGGCATCTGAAGAGTTAAATTCACAAGCTGAAGTGCTTCGAGAATTGGTGGCATTTTTCAAATTGTAGAATTACTATATAGCAAAAAAAATCCTCTAACGCAGTTTGCGAAAGGGGATTTTTTTGCTATATAGTGATGGTTCTCAGCTGTGTACAATTAATGTATATTACTCTTCGTCTATACTTACTAAAAAATCAACTTCTTTTTGGATAAGCTTTTTGCGTATTTCATTTAATTCTTCGCCAGTTTTTAGGGATGAATTGATAGAATAAAAAGTGATTTCTTTAATTGATAAAAGCACTAAAAGGTCTTCTCTATCTTCCTCAAAGAGAATTTTTCTTGTTTTTTCATATATTTCTTTAAATAAATTTTTGATTTTAGCTTTTTCTTCTGAAGTATGTTCGTCATAAAGATTTGAATAAATCAAATTTTCGGCGAAGTTTATATACGAACATGCTATATATTCCATTTTTAGACTTTCCTTAACTGGATAAGCTTCAAAACTTTTTATTATTATATTTAAAATTAAATTTGCTTGCTTATAATCTTTTGCTAAAGAAATGCTATAAACTAACAAGTTTCTATTATAACAGCTTTCAAATAATCCTGTTTTTTCACCAAATTGCAGATTTTCAAGCATAGGAATAATTTTTTCATATGCAGATTTTCGATTATCATGTAGATTATAATCTATTAGTGCTTTAAGCATATGAATTGTATTTTCTATATGTTTATGTGCATTATCTTTGTTATTAGCTAAATAATCTTCACAATCTCTTTGTAAAGATTTCATTTTTTCTATATCATGACTAGTGTTTAGGTTAATAAAACGAGCCCTTAATTCAAATATCAAATTATCAGAAAAAAAAGGAAATGTAGATTCTTTAAGTGATTTTATGGCATCTAGTATTTTAGCATTTGTTATTTCTTCTGAAATATTTACTTTATCAAATTTTTTGTGATTATTTTCTAATTTTATTTTAACTATGTTTTCTTCTTTGATTATAAAGCCATGTCCCCAAAGGGTCTTTATATGGAGTTTACTATTAACTGCAGCTAGTTTTCGGCGTAATCTTTTTACTGTATCATCAGTTGCTCTAGTTTCTATTTCTTTAGTATAGCCCCAGATACTATTAAGTAATTCTTCCCTTGTTATTGCTTTATTTTGATTTTTTAAAAGATAGTGAAATACTTCAAATTCGTTCTTTGTTAGAATTATTTCTCTTTCATTACAATACGCTGTTCTGCGATCAACATATAGGATAATATCTCCACAATTGATTAAATTGATATTTTTTTCATCATATTTCATTGGATAATCTCCTTTTAAGTCATTATTATCCCATTATATCTCAAATCAGTATAATTATAAAGATTAAAATTCATTATCATACAATAATTCTTCAAATTTTCATTAATTTTACTTCAATTACGTCTATTATATATCAAAATTCCCCTATTGTCAATAATTATTTCCAAATAAGTCTTTTAAATTTTACGAAAATTGCATTTTCTATCATTCTACTATTTTTTTTGAAATAACTTTTGTATACACAGCAACAAAAATAGTTAAAATAACTCCTACAAAAACTACTTGATATGGGTTAAATGCTTCAAACAGCGTCCCATAAAAACTGTTTCCTAATGCTTGCCCTAAGAAAGGAAGCATTAAAACGATTGCCATAACTTTTCCTATAAGTTCACACGGTATTATTTTTTGTAAATATGACATTACTAAAATTTGACCTATTGTGGCGAAAGCAAGAGAAATTACACTTGTAGCTGTAAGTATTATAAATGCTGTAAAATAATGAATTTCTACTAACATAATTAAGCCGAAAGGTAACCCAAAAAGACTTGATAACATAAGTACTACCCAAAGCTTTTTCACTTTCATCTTTAGCGCACCTGCTGCAATTGCGCCTATTATACCGCCTGTCATCATAATTCCTTGGCTTATTCCTACATATCCCATGTCCATATTTAAATATTGAGTTATTAAAATAGGCATTCCTACCATAATCATAGCCATAAATGTTAGTATGAAAAAGAATAGAACTAAAGAGATTTTAGCGATTATTGGTTTATCTTTTAATGTGAAACGAGTTGCTTCTGTGAGATCAGATTTAACCATTTTTGCGACACTATCTGTTTGTTTTTGTTTTTTATATGGTATTTTTATTAGTAAATCCATTATAGCTGTTATTGCAAAACAAATTGCTGAAATTATTAAAATAGATGTTATTCCAAAACGATCAAGCATAAAGCCTGCTATTGCCATACCTGCCATCATTGAAAAACTGTTTACTATGCCTGTTACAGAATTTGCACTTACTAACTTATCTTCTTTCACTAGAAGAGGTACAGCTGCTTGAACAACTGGCATATACATTCCTTGTATACTATTTAACGCCATAAGCTTAACGAATATTATAGGAATTATGTTAGTTAAAAAGCCACTTAATGCAATATAAACTATGATTATTATAGTAGTTATAAGATCCAGCCAGAACATTATTTTTTGTTTTTTCAGCCTGTCAGCTATAATACCGCCGATTGGAGAGAAAAGAAGCAAAGGTATATTTGAAAGACCCAGTAAAAGACCAAAAAGCCTTGGTGAGCCACTTATTTCTAAAACGTATAGTGGTAATGCAAAAGTTAGTACCATATTACCTAAAATAGAAATTATTTGTCCTATCACTAGTAGTGAAAAGTTTCTAGTAAAAAGCTTTTCTTTTTTTTGTTTAAATGGTGCTGATTTTATCATTATTATACTCCTTATTTATCATACATGCTATATGTATGTATTTTTTTGAAAAAATTTTTAGTGATTTGTATTTTAATCACTAAAAATGATTTCTATTATATTATCTAAACTTTGTAATGTATCTTCGGTGAAGATTGGACACCCTAAAGCATCTAAAGTCTCTTTTATAAATTTACTCTTTTCTCTGAATTCTTCTAAAGTCATAGGATATACTTCAGGAATAAGCCAAAAATTTACTAGCATAAATATGAGTTCTGCTAATAACTTTGGGTTGTTCCGTTTTATAGACCCATCTTTCATTCCCTCTTCTAAAAGAGGGATTATTGATTTTGATGCTATTTGATTTTCTTTGATATGTTCGACCAAAAATTTAGGATTTTTTAAAAGTTTAATGGCTATTCTTTGTATATTTTTAAAATCTTCATTCATATTTTCGCTCCAATATGAGAAGCTTGATTTTATTTTCTCAAGACCATTTTCGCCTTTAATATTTTTATTTGTAAAAGGGTGAATTTGTTCAAGTTGCTTATCTAAAATAGCATTTAAAACTTCTTCTTTTGTTTTAAAGTGATGGTAAAAAGCTCCTCGTGTTAAGCCTCCTAATTCTGCTACTATGTCTAAAATAGTAGTTTCATCATATCCTTTTTCTATAAACAACTTTTGGGATGCGTTTAAAATCTTTTGGCGTGTTTCTTCTGGATTTTTAGTCCTTGGAATTTTTCTCACCTCCATACATTCATCATGTATGTAATTATAACACAGATGATTTCAGTTGTCAAGCACTTTTTCAAAAAAGTTTTAATAAAATAAATAAAATAAATAAAATAAATAAAATAAATAAAATAAATAAAATAAATAAAATAAATAAAATAAATAAAATTAAATAAAATTAAATAAAATAAATTCAAGGGAGACTATATCATGAGAAATAATGCGAAATTAAGGTATCAACTTGCACAGGCTCAAAATCCTAATAACAATAACAATACTGCTGCTAAGCCAATTATAGATTTTGGTCCATCGCCCATAACTTTTGATATTTCAAAGGCGACAGAGGGAAATGAGTATTATAGAAGAGCTATATGGACAGGTGAGAATCTTCAAGCAACTTTAATGAGTATAAAAGTGGGCGGAGAAATTGGCCTTGAAATTCACCCAAGTACAGATCAGTTTATAAGAGTGGAAAAAGGGATGGGTCAAGTTCAAATGGGGAAAACTAAAGATAATTTAACATACGTACAGCCTGTTTTTGAAGATAGTGCTATTTTTGTACCAGCAGGAACGTGGCATAATGTGGTGAATATGGGTAACGAAGAATTGAAAGTTTATACTATTTATGCACCACCACATCACCCTAAGGGTGTTATCCATGTTACAAAAGAGCAGGCAGATAGAGAAGGAGATTAAAAATAAAACAGTCTTTTGAGTAAAAATAATCTCAAAAGGCTGTTTTTTGATGCTTTTTAAGTTAATCTACTATTCCTATGGATTTAAGGAGCTTAATCTAAAAATGATATTGAAAAAATCTGATTAGTATGATATAATATGACTATAAAAAGTTTAAAAAACGAATGGAGGAAATTATGCTAATATACAAAATTGATGAAGATGTAACCCTAAGAATGTTTAATATAGGTGATAGCAAAGAATATTTTCAATTAGTTGATGAATCAAGAATATACTTAGAAGAATGGGCAAGCTGGGTAAAGAATGTTCATAGAGAAGAAGATATGACAGTTTTTATAAATGAAGATTTAGAGATGTTTGTTGAGAACGGAGGTTATCCTACATCTTTTGTAATAATTTATCAAGGAAAATTGGCTGGTTCCATCGCTTTTCATACTATAAATAAGAAGTCTAGAATTGGTGTGGTGGGCTATTCATTAGGAAAAAAATATCAAGGAAAAGGTATTATGACGAAATCTTTGCGAGTGCTCCTGTCCTATGGATTTAAGGAGCTTAATTTAAATAAAATTGAAATAAAAGTGGCTACAGAAAATAAAAAAAGCATAGTACTTCCTGAAAAATTTGGATTTACAAAAGAAGGTGTTTCACGACAAGCACAATGGCTGTATGACCACTATGTAGACCATGTTTGTTACGGACTTTTGGCAGAAGAATGGAAAGATAGACAAGCATAAATTAGTTTTATCCGATTGTTCTGCAATTTAAAAAACTCTTAGTGTTGGTAATAAAATTAATCAATGAACCCCCAAAAAAATAAACCGTCCCTCTAGCAAAAGGCGGATGGTTATTTAGTGTTACAACATAAGATAACTGGCTAGCTAACACTAACTGTGTAAAAACTAGTCCTTGCAGAGACCAGTTTTTTATTATTCATATTATAATATACTACGCTCAGTATGTCAAGATTTTTTTTAAATCATCATATGAAAATTTGAAAACTGATGCTTTTATTGCAAGTTAGATATATTTTTTCAGAAAATTCTCTGAAAAAATATTGATAAATCTCTAAAAAAAGAGAAGCTTTTTCCAGTCTAGCGGTTACTTGGAACTTTTTTTGAAAAAGGTATTGACAAACACTACTATAAAATAGTATAATGTTATACAAATCCATTACTTGAAAGGAGGGTAAGAGTGCAAAAGTTGAACAAAAACTACGTTAACGAAAACGGTTTACAAGAAAAACAACTGTTAAACATAAACAAAAAAATACCAGCCACAGAGAGAGTGTTGCAATTTGGTGGCGGAAACTTTTTGCGTGCCTTTGTAGACTATTTTATAGACGTTATGAATGAAAAAAGTCTTTTTGATGGTAGTGTAGTTGTTATTAAACCTATACCTAACAGGAATGAAAATACCATAAGTGTAGAAGACCACATAAACAAACAAGATGGACTTTACACAACATTCCTAAATGATAGCACAGGGAGTGATGGTAGAATTATAACCAGCATTTCCCGCTGCATAGATCCTCATATAGATTATAACGCCTATGAAAAAGTATTTTTGCAAGAAGATATACGCTTTATAGTTTCAAATACTACAGAAGCAGGAATAGTGTATGACGAAAATGTTAAGTTAACCGATACACTACCGAAAAACTTCCCAGGCAAAATCACTTCTCTTCTGTACAAGAGATATAAACATTTTGATGGCGCAAAAGATAAAGGATTCATATTTATACCTTGTGAACTTATAGATGATAACGGTAAGACGCTGAAAGAAATTATTTTAAAGCATTCAAAAGATTGGGGCTTAGAAGAAGGCTTTGTAACTTGGGTAAAAGAGAGCAACTATTTCACAAACACTTTAGTAGACAGAATAGTAACTGGTTTTCCTAAAAATAAAGAAGAGTACTATGAAAGAACTGGATTTATAGATGATATGTTAGTAACTGCTGAAAAATTTGGCTTCTTTGCAGTTGAAATTGAAGAAGGTGATGATTTTATAGCAGATGAATTTCCGCTAGAAAAGGCTGGGCTTGCCATCTATACGAAGGATGTTTCTCCTTACAAATTACGCAAAGTGCGAATTCTAAACGGGGCACATACTTCTACAGCATTACTCGGTCACTTACTAGGCTTAGAAACAGTACTAGAGCTATCGAATGATGATATAATGGGCAAATTCTTGAAAAAAGCAATTTTTGAAGAAATCATTCCTTCTATTACAGAGTTAGGGGAAGAAGAATTGATAAGTTTCGCAGATGATGTAGTGAAACGCTTCAAAAATCCTTATATAGAACATCAACTTATGAGTATCGCACTTAACAGTGTTTCTAAATTTGCAGTTCGTGTTGTTCCTAGCATATTGGGTTATGTCCAAAATAAAAAGGAATTGCCTAAAATGTTGACCATTTCATTTGCGGCTTTAATTAAATTCTATGAAAAGTATCCGGAGGAAAATACTGGTGAATCAAAAGGGTTGAGAGAAGAGCTTTCTAAAATACAAGGTTTTGAAGAACTGCTCTCTAATTATTTGGAAGCTATGGAAACCGATATACATACCTTTCTTAAGGAGGTACTGTGAAGGATAACTACACAATAAAAATTCATGA
>Ga0131853_10021950_pt1 | contig 11569 bp, 4 predicted proteins | sample TergutLab28metaG_FD_92764 | JGI IMG/M metagenome (GOLD analysis project Ga0131853, IMG submission 92764) | Labiotermes labralis P1 segment gut microbial communities from Petit-Saut dam, French Guiana - Lab288 P1 (version 2) (version 2) | ecosystem: Host-associated > Arthropoda: Insects >...
CCGATATCTCCGTAACCATTGAACTTTGGATATAGGTGTTTTGGGTTATATCGTTATAGTTTGACCTAAGGAACACTCTCCCGAAGTTAGGTCCTTTCCTCCTGGGACACCCTGTATATTGCAACAATGTGTGGTGTGTACTGCAGTTTTAGGAATATGTATGTTGGGACCTGTCTTACAGCACGGAACATGGATAATTTTAAGTTTTTTTGTATTTAGACGATACAAATTTCAGTCCTCAGTCCAGAGCCTGAGGCTTCTGTCGTTTTTGTCAGCCCCTCCAGACAAAGACGGGAATAAGTTAAATCCAAATAAATTGGTCCTCAGGACTCAGACAGTCTCTCAAGGAATGAAGAATTTCCGCCTTTGTTGGAAGGCGGAAATTTATGGATATAATTATTTGGTCCGCCACTTCTACCCATTCTGAACAACGGCGAAAGTGTTGGTGCGGTCACACACCATTAAACCCAAAGTAAGAGAAATATATTTTCGTATCCACTCAATCAGTGTTCTGAAATGATTCTCTACGAACAATGTATGGCAATTTGTAGCTCATATGGCCCAGAGATTTCAACTCTGTAGTCGCCAGCCTGGAAAATTAATGTGAAAAAGACCCAGATGATGAGAATCTCAAGGCAACCAGCTCGAATGCAGCATATGATAGATAAAAAAAATGGGATAATGTGCAATATTTCAGCATGGTAACAAATGAGGTAAAATGTACACATGAAATTAAATCCAGGTCTGCTGTGGCAAATTAATCATTCTACAAGAAGGAGAGCCTTTTCACCAACAAATCAGACTTAAGTTTAAGGAAGTTACTACACTGAAACATGGCTGTGTGGTGCTGAAACTTGAAAACTTGGGCAAGTAGGTAAGAAGGATTTGAATGCGCTGGGGAAGGCTGCAGAAGATCCGTTGGACCGATCATGCGAAATAGTATTATGAGTCAATGAAGAAAGGAACATCCTACATGAGACAAAATAAAGGAAATATAAGTGAACTGACTACATTTTGCGTAGGAAGTGTGTTCTATATCACGTTATTGAAGGAAAAATAGAGGGGACATGAAGACGAGGAAAAAGACGCAAGCGACTACTGGATGGTCTTAAGGAAACGAAAAGATGCTGAAAATTGAAAGAGGAAGCAATAGATAGCACTCTGTGGGGAATTTGCTTTGGAGGAGTGTATGGTCCTGTCGTGAGACAGACTACGTGGTTTTGAGTCGCCAGATCACGGAAAGGAGTAAAATATTGTCTGGCATCTGTAACGTGTGAGGAACAGTGTAACCACGGACATAGCTGTCGCTCTGGGAGGCAGAGTCCAAGTGGCAGCAAAGTGGGCGACAGAATGAATGGTTTAAAAGAAAGAAACGCTTTTTTGTCCTTAGCATATTTTAAATTACTGAGTCAAAAGAAGGAATATCAGTAACTAAAGTTCTATTTTTGAAGGTTCGCCATGTCTATGAGGGGCGGACATTTTGATTACTCGCCCCAGACGCAAAATAAACTCGCTACGTCGTTAAGTGAGACTGTTACTAAGGAAGTTCAACACCCTGGATACGTGTCGCCGCTTAGTTTCTTTTTGACATAAAACAATGATTTAAAAGCTGTGCTCCGAACGTGCTGGATGTCAACAACAACAATACCAATACCAAGAAGTAATTTATACTAAATGAACGTTATTAGACCTATCCATACCTCGTCTAGGACACCGGGTAATAAATTTCACCGAAATAATGGAATTAATTATTCTTTCCGTGACTTATCTGTGTGATAGGTGGAGTATTGTTAGAAAGGTGTACTGCAGTCAGTTCTTCTACTTTATGTAGAGTGAACTGCATAATACATCCGTACGTACATACATACATACGTACATACATGCATACCTACATACATACATACATACACACATACATACATACACACATGCATACATACATACATACATACGTACATACATACGCACATACGTACATACGTACATGCATACATACATACGTACGTACAAACTTACGTACATACAAATGTACATACATACGTACATGCATACATACATAGTATGTACATACATACGTACATGCATACATACATACGTACGTACGTACATAGCACATACATACGTACATACATACATATATACAAACATACATACGTACATACATACATAAATACGTACATACATGCATGCATGCATACATATATACATACAAAAGACTTATTAACCCCTTCAGTGACACAAGAGATTAAATGTTCTACAATTAGCAAATAACCAGTTTTCAGTTCTCAAACTAAAGTCACGTTCTATAACCCAAAACATGTAATACGAATCATTAATTCTGGCTTAACCTTTTTGGCGCTGGAATTATTTTTTAATTTTAGCACACTCTGTATATAAAATGTGAATAATACAGGAACCAAATATGTTAAAATTATGAAACAAACTGCATTTTGAAGAGAAAAAACGGAGAGTATATACCATGTTTCAAATATTCAGTATATGTATTTGTTGCATAAATATATAAAATGAAACTTTAGAGGTTAGCGGTGCGGTACGACCACTATAGTTGACATTAGGCGTCAAAAGGTTAATTTTCTTTCTGAGGGGAATAAGGTTTATGACAGCATCATGCTTTCTATGAATCTAACTAACTTATTTCTTGATGTTGTTCTTCTTTCTTCTTTACGTAGACCGATTACGCTCCATTCAACTGTCCTAACTCGTGTGGTAATAATGTAGTTATTAGGATGCAGATATTTGGGGCAGTTTCCTAGCTGTAGTCCGTAGAGTTATGTCCTCCACTCGAGGGATTCTACTGGTGATATATTCATAAGCATCTGTACCCAGTCTCTTCATTTTGAATGATGAGTCAGTATAATAAATTTTAAAATTATTTAACAGAATAAAGAAATTCCGTTCACCACACTTGATCACGTGTTGTAATTCCTTGACGTCACTGATTGTCTTGTGGCACTGACACAGTCCCTATCCCCTGACCACCCGCCTCCGCATGTAACTGGGTCCAATCGAAACATGAATTTTTCCTTATAATTTTGTTAAAATTCGAAGAAAATTAATAATTCAGGTGTAAGTAATTTCTTAAGACGCTTCACGTCACTTCACTTCACTTCACTTCACTTCACTTAACGTTACTTCACTTCACTTCACTTCTTCATTTCACTTCACTTCACTTCACTGTGGTCTGATTTCAGCAACCAAAACAAACAAATTCTAATTTTTACCATTGTTAATTTATAATTCGGTTGGAAGACACATTTGTCACAGCCTGTCTGACTGAGAGACCGAAAGAGAGATAGCCGGCGTTTTTCGGTTCTTGTACGAGTTAAAATATAAAAAGAATTCCGAATTTTCTGTGGTTCAAGTTTTAGTTTAAACCCTTCCAAACAGGTCGCTTCAAACAGAAAAAGTGCAGTCCCCATGGTCCTATATCACGGCTATGGCTGCATGGCCTGTCAAGGTCTCAATTTACTTTCCTCTTGCAGCTGTAAATGTTCTGTATTTCTGTAATGTCTTTTCTCTCCCAATTTCCTGTCTGGTCACCGGTTTGCTAGTCACTTACCTCCTCTCTTAAACATTACACAGTTCATAAGATTCGGTTATCCTAATCATCCCCAATAAAACATAAATTCTCAATTTATTTATGTAATTTGCTAGTTTAATTTATTTACTTGTCTTTTTTTCCCCTGTGGCGCTGCGGTCCAACGCGGGCCATGGCCTCCTCATTCTTGAGGTTTCTAGATCACACACAACGACGCTTCACAGTCAATAAGATTCCTCTGGACGCGCGATCAGCACGTCACAGAGACCTCTACCTGACAACACACAACACTCACAACAGACAGGCATCCGTGCCCCCGGTGGGATTCAAATCCACAATCTCAGGAGGCGAGCGGCCTTAAACCTACGCCTTAGACCGAGCGGCCATTGGGACCGGTAAAGGTAAAGCAGTCCCATTACAGGCCTGGACAGGCCCTGAGGGTTCCAGGAGGTTGAGGCTTTCAGATTTCAAGACAATCGGCACATGAAGGTGGTAAGGTTGTCAGCCCTACGCACCGGCCGCCTTTACCCTACTCATTTCTGTTAGAGGCTGAGTCAACACCAGGACCATAGTGCGGCCGGAAGGATCATGTCAATGAAAACTTCCAATGGCACCATCGAGAATCGAACCCGCGATCTTCCAGCTTGTAGCGCAATGCCTCAACCAACTGCGCCACCGCGTGCCCTGTAATTGTCCTTAATTCTTCCAAAATTCGCTCGAACCCGGTCCTTACTGTTAGAGTCTGTTTTTGTTTCCGTCCTTTCAGAGATCGATCGTCGGTATACTGTATGCCATTGCAGGCTATCCAACTGAATCTTTGCTGTGCGACATTTGGGATACGCACGGTGGTGGCTATAAATCGTTGTTTACAGGAATGTAAGGCCGCGTGGTTTGCTAGATCGGTAACAATGTTTTGGAGGCACCTGTTGCAAAGGCAGCATACACTGTAAAGATGGAAGCAGCAAATTTCGCTGAAAACTTTTGCATATTCTGATCACTCTGGGATCACTTTTTTTTGCTGCAAAATTAATACCCACACAACGATGTATACGGTGACTGATCCCACATGAGCTCTTTGCACAATATTTAATATATTACCATTTTGGGGCACATTTGCAAAATTGATAAAGGCGAATATTAGCATCATCTTGTCCGTCTGTTCGTCTTTCCTTCTGTCCGCAAGGGACAACTCGGCAGTTCACAGATGATAATATGGCGCATGCGCATTGCTTGCTGGGAACCAAAGGTTACAAATACACAGTCAGAATGGGTAAAACCTTTTCCTTTTCCACAGTAGCAATGGTTGCAGGAACACGCCTCAATGTTACGTTATACGTACATTGCTTGTCATGTTAATAATGAAAGGGGCGCACATATTTTTGGGGCGGAAGAGACACAAATACCACTAAACACTTTTCATGTTTGTATCGTGCATCAGTGACGATTAAAACACTTTATTATACAACAGATGCACAAATTTATAATTCGTAGATACAATTAGAATTATTATGAAATATTTAAAATTGCTCCAACATGTTTCGGATCACAAGGGATCCATCATCAGGGAGCTCTGTACAGTGCTTGGCTAAAATTACAGTAATGGTTCTATATTGTCCGTTGATATGGACGTAGTCGGTGTTGTGGCAGCATATTTGCTGTAATTAGATAAATTAGGAGTCTGCCATAATAACGACTACGTCCATATCAACGGACGAGTTAGAACAATTACTGTAATTTTAGCCAAGCACTGTACAGAGCTCCATGATGATGGTTGCATTGTGATCCGAAATATGTTGGAGCAATTTTAATTATTTTAAATATTTTATAATAATTCTAATTGTAACTACGAATTATATGTGTAATGCATGTTACATTTACATATAAATTTGTATTAGGTGGAAACTTAGAAACCTTATTACTTTCACATCCAGGAAGAGACCCATCAGTCACAGCCGCAGACGTCAGCAATAGCTATCAGTTTATTGTTCTTTACTACGCTTGAACCCGGCAGTGACCTGATCAGATCGTTATACTTTGAGGAATGCACCACTTGTCACCTCTACTCTATAAAGCATAGCGCAACCCGGTAAACGTCCTCACCCTTTAACAATTGATCATCGGCTGTGACGTATCTGCGATAGAAGAAATATTGTGATTTAATATAGTTATTACAAAGATTGTTGTAACGATATTACGATGCTCTACCGTCCGCTGTTCATGCAAGTTAAGGCATATTGATTGTATTCGAAGTTTACTTTACTTCGATTTGAGCAGTTTGGTAATTATATTTAGATTTTATTCCAAATTTACTCGCTTCGATTTATAGAGAGAGAAGGGCAAGTAAATTATTTAAATAACTTATATCACATTTCGGCAGAGTTTGATTGGTTAAGTTTATAACTATTATTCTGTTAGTCTTTGCAATATAATATTTATTTTAATGGAATAGAATATACATATTTTTACCTTTTATCCAAATTGGGAATGAATCAAACAATTGCCTTGCAAAATCCTTGAGTCCTTAGCATAATTAGATTTGCCAATTTGTTTGGCTGGTGACGGCGAAATTACTACTATAAGTTTTAGTGTCTTTTTCCCAGGAAGACTTGATGGAAGTCAAGCCATCATTTACGTAGGAAAGCACTACATATGTTTGTGCATCTGTTGGATAATAAAATGTTTTAACCACTAAACACTTTGAAAACAAAACTCACGAAAGAACTAGCTAACCAGAAGTGCTGAGAATCTGTCTATGAAAAGGAGATGTACTGTTTTTATTTAAATTATTACTCTGTGCGTAACGCATAGCTGGAATTTTGAAGATTTTCGTTACAGGCTTTAAGTTGGATTCGACTTATGATTACGTGTTTGGCTCTTAGCTGAAGGCCTTGATATTCTAATGCCAAGACCTTTTACCGCCGGACGTAGGAGGCTTCTATCTTTAAACACACACTGGAAGGCAAACTTTGCTCGGAAGAATGTAGCGACAGAAAGCGGGGTGGCTGTGGTCGCATTAGTTAATGACCTGTGCTATGTTGTGTGTGTTTGTGTGTGTTTGTTTGTTTCGATCGTTTCGGCTGATCGCCTGTCTGATGAAGGGAATGGACAGTAACCGGTTTTTAACTCTGTTCTGTTGTTTACGTTACCGCCTTTTATCTTACCACCGAGGAAGACCTTGGTCACTCTCAGTTAGGGCACAAATTAATGTGTTAGATCCTAATCGCCGTGTCGACTTCGTCGTCTTGTTACCGGCGGCCTCGATTGTTCTACTGTCTTTCGAGAACTTTCAGTGGCTTCAGACAGCCCTTGGTTGGCACAGGCTTCTTCCAGGTTGCTGAACTTGGTGGTTCCCTGAATCACTAAATTATAATCGAAATTTTCAGTCGCTGTTTTAGTGTAGTCGGGGGAAAAATGGATCTTTCAAATTGTCGTGAATGTGTTTGTTACTGACGCAGTAGGTCGCGGTATTCACAGTGCCCTTGTGTCGTAGCAATGTCATCACTGACGTGAATCTGCAGTCCACTGAGTACGACACGAGTAATGTGTCGCTGGATAGATGAAGTGCTTACAATCCAGAATGAGGTGTGTGACGTATGGGCCACTTCTCCGATTAAGGAGAGGACCTTTGTGACAAGTTTCTGCTCTGCCTCCTTCCCAAACTCTTGGTGGGCCAGTCAGGCCAAATGCTTGTTAAGTTTGACCCGAGATACCGTGCTGTATCGCAACGCTGTATCGCCTCTTTGAAGCAGGCCTGAGACGTAGGGAATATTACGCCGACTTAACAAAGAGTACAGTGGCACTATTCGGGACATTGGTAGCTGCTCTGAAGGCCCATAGTCAGTGCTCAAGTCTGCTGAGTAAGACACTCAGGTGACTGAAAACACCAACGGCTTGTCGTACGTGACATTGGGAGTCGTGTCATAGAAATGGAGGCTTAGATCAACGTGGTGAGAGGCTGTTGGTTATTTTGGCTAAAGAGGACGGGCTGACATCTCCACCCTGAACCGCTACAGTCAGCACGGAACCGTTGTCCAGTGTGGCGAAATGAAAGGACCTTTGGAATTCCCGTGATTGAAGATATGAATAGGATATTATTAAAATATATCGTAACGGAGAAGTAGACTATGTTCCTGTGGACTGCCTTCATATGGCTGAACATATGATCCTGCCGCGATGTACAGTTCACACAGCAAAGAATATTCGGCTTTAGTAAAGGCGAATGTTTTTCATCAGCTGAGTATCCGCGTCATGGTGTTGGTATGTTTTTGCTTTTCTCAGAAAATGTTTTGAGTTCAGGACAATGTTGTACATTGTTGTCTAAAACTGACGCCTTCGAACATATGAAATAGAAGATATAAAAAAAACTGTACAGTTCTGAAAGATATTTGTGGTAGAAACGGCTGCGCGATTCATTTCAGCTGTCGGAAGAGCGCTTAAATTTCCTGTGTACATTTTCGTATATCGATAGACATATTTCATAGAGTGAGTAATGCTATAGCCCAGCACGGTAAAGGACATTAAATGTACTTTCTGACAAAGTTCAACAACAGCAGAAGCGATTCATCAATTTCGCCGACTCTTAACAGGAATAGCACTGGGGACCGATATGGCTGTCGGTTGTGACATTTACAGATAACTGAGCATAAGAGATGAACGCATTTTGTAAATTACCGTGGAATAAACTGTCATCTGGAACACGATCTTTGTAAAGGACTGTAGTGGTAATATGGATACGGTAATTTCGGAAATTATGTGAGAGGCTTTGCCAGTTAGTGATTTGCCCTTCTGATGAACTTTCGTTACCACATTAGATCTGGGCACACGGGCACGTTTGATGTTACTAGCTTTATAACACGTTAATTTGATACTAATTACAAGTAATATAGGCAGTAATACTGTTTGATGGACAAGCAAAGTGCAGCAATAAAATGAAATACTTCTTTCCACAATGTTCTTTTTTTTTTGTTTCTCCTTACGAGTGGAGCCGGATTTCGTCCTGCCGAAGGGATTCCCAGATGGTACTTTCCACCATTTTTGTACCGTCTAATTAGACGACTGTCGGTCCCAGTGGCCGCGCAGTCTAAGGCGTAGGTCGGCGGCTGCTCGCCTGCTGAGATTGTGGGTTCGAATATCGCCGGGGCATGGATGTCTGTATGTTGCGATTTGTGTGTGTTGTCAGGTAGAGGTCTCTGCGACGAGCTGATCACTCATCCAGAGGGGTCATACTGACTGTGGTGCATTGTTGTGTGTGATCTAGAAACCTCATTAATGAGGAAGCCATAGATCGCGTTGAGCCGTAGGGCCCCCCAAAATATTTACGATTAGGTACACTATGTATTTCTTCAAACAGTAACCTATATTTCCACCGACAGAAAGTGATATAATATGTCACTTACTTCCATCCTAAAAGGACTATATGATTCAAATATTTATTGGTACGCTATCGAGTTCTATGTGGTATTATCTGTTTATTGTAAAAGGTAATTTAGTATGACCTGAATCAAATGTCTAACTTTAGAGAGGCACGTATGTAAACTTCACGGTTGGTAAATCTTGACTAATTTCAAATATGTTATTTCCATTGACAGTACCGACAGGTAGTTAGTGACGGTGTTATGTGTGATTGCTGGCTCTCTTGTGAAGCAATGTGTGTATTCACGACTGGCTAAATCTGAAGCACCGGAGTTGGTGTTATTGACTGTCGCTCGCGGGAAAAAAGCTTGCCCAAAACAACACTCAGACTGCAATTTTATCGGCCCTCTAGTGATACTTAGAGGTTCACAGACTAGGTACAAACGAGGAAATGAGTGAACAAGACGTTATAAATTTTTTTCATTCTTAGTTATTACGCAAGCTCATAGTGCCAATTGTTTTCAACCAGATGTTTTCTATCTAAACGCAGTCCAAATGATACCACACGAGGATCTGCTTTGGAACTCAACATTGCTTCTTCATGAGCTGTATGTGATCTTTCATGACTTACTACTTTACTTTTCCTTCACATATGATTTTATTTTCCCATTCTTTTATTCTGTCTTTCGGTTTCTACTTACATTCATTTCTTTCCTTAATCCTGAATGTTATTCCCGTTACCTTTTCGGGTCTTACGTTTAATTCCTCAACACTTTCATTATGTGTTTCGTTTTCGGTTATTTAATGACGCTTTATCAAGCATAATATTAAGTAGAAAAAATATAAGTGATGAATTGGAATATATTTCGCACAACGCCACCAATTTCCTCCTTAAATCATAGTGATTTGTTTGGGGGACTGTAAAACTTGGGAAACCGTGGTAGGACAGTGGTTAAGGTGCTGCGCTACAAATCAGAAGGCCGCTGGTTCGATTCCAGATGGTGTCATTGAAGGAATTTTTCATTGACATAATCCTTCCGATAGCACTATGGTCCTGGGGTCGACAGAGCCTCTAACAGAAATGAGTACTAGGAGTATATCCTGGTGGTAAAAGAGGCCGGTGCGTAAGGCTGACAACCTTACCAACATTCTGGGCCATTGTCACGTAATCTGGGAACCTCGGGCCTGTAATGGGACTACTTTACCTTTACTGTAAAATCTACGGCAATTTCAGTCAAGAAAGCTAATGGCTGATTCCAGAAAAAAATCTTTTCTCCTGTATACTGAATTTAGTCACAACCAAGTTCTTTACGCTGAATTAGAATTTCTAAATCTTTTAGCCGATGTGCATTCCAGTGCTATGTCCACACGTTTGCTTGTCTTGGGTAAGGTGAAGTTCACCCTAGAACAGGCCACGAAGGTCCAGAAGGGGGGGGTAGATGCATGGCTATACTCTTTCTTTAACCTCAGCGCAAGATGGGGTGGGTGGTCAACGCCACGCACAGGCCGCTTTACCCTCCGGAAAGACCATTTAACTATTGTACAGGAGGCTGTGTATGCCCCATGGCGGGTCTAGATGGGGGCTGAAAATTTCTTCCCCACCAGGATTCGACCCCCGGACTGTCCAGCTCGTAGCGAGTCTCTATACCAACTACGATATCCCAGCCCACGCTTGTCTTGCGTAAGTCCTGTAAAATACAGTATATGAATTCCATATATTGGTAAATGTACTTATAGGGAGGATTACGGTTTATATTGTGAACCTCGGAATGTCTTATGTGTATAGATCATTATAAATTGATGTTAAGTGACACCATAAGCAATTTTCCTGTTTAGGCGTTTTGTAAAACTTGGAAAAGCGGCTGTTATTTTCGTCATGTTTGCCTGCCTGTCTGTCTGTACGCCTGTCTGTCTGTATGTATGTCTGTTTGTCGGTTCGCATGGAACAACTCGGCTCCCACTGAAAGAATTTTCATGAAATCTGATGTTTGAGGATTTTCCGAAAGTGTGTCGACATTATTAGAATTTGATTAAAATTTGAGAGTAGTAACGGGTACTTTACATAAAGACCAATGTACATTTGTGTTAATTTCTCGCTCAGTATTTCGTATAAGAGAAATATTTCGAAAAAAAATTTAGAGAAGAGCAAATTACACATGCCGGCACGCTCATTAGTATTCTTTTCCTAAAATCGTGCCGTGCTGTGTCAAATAATAGGGAAAAATACTGTGGAGTCAGAGAGGCTACAGACGACATAACATGCCGAATGTGCATTTCATGCTGATGATTAAGGCTATAGATACTCACTTGCAAAATGTGATACGAGTTGCTGTCCCACGGCAACAGTGTTATGTGAACGCGCCTCAGTGTTGCATTTGTAAGTACATTTCCCTAGTAGGTTTCTATAAGCAGAAACAGAGAGGTTTGCATCACACACACCCACATACACGCACACACACACACACCCACCTACACACACGCGCGCGCACACACACACACACACACACACCCACACACACACCCACACACACGCGCACACACACACACACACACGCTCACACACACACGCGCACACACACACACACACCCACCCACACACACGCGCGTACACACACACACACACGCACACACCCACACACCCACACACACATACACACA
>Ga0131853_10021951_pt1 | contig 11569 bp, 8 predicted proteins | sample TergutLab28metaG_FD_92764 | JGI IMG/M metagenome (GOLD analysis project Ga0131853, IMG submission 92764) | Labiotermes labralis P1 segment gut microbial communities from Petit-Saut dam, French Guiana - Lab288 P1 (version 2) (version 2) | ecosystem: Host-associated > Arthropoda: Insects >...
AGTGGAAGGTGGTGAGGAGGAGAGTTGGCGGCGTAAGTGGAAGGTGGTGAGGAGGAGAGTTGACGGCGTAAGTGGAAGGTGGTGAGGAGGAGAGTTGACGGCGTAAGTGGAAGGTGGTGAGGAAGGGAAATGTTATTGTTTGGAAGGGGATTCTTTTTATTTTTTCTGTCTCTTGGCACCACTCGACTCTGCTTCAGACCCACTGGGCCTGTGTATTGGTTAGTCACGTAAAGTACCCGTTATTTTTGTCAGATTTTAATAAAACCTGAACTTCCTCGACATATTTTCAAAAATAATCGCATATAAAATTTCATGAAAACTCGTCCAGTGGAAACGAGAAAATAATTTGTTTCTCTAACGCACGAACTTTGAATACAAGAACACCCGAATGCATGCCCTCTAACCCCCATTTCTTCGTCTTTTTTTTTTCTTCCATTGTTTGTTTCTCTGAAAATGGACCTTTCGTCTCTTGTCGAAAAGAAAATCCATATACTAATCAGCGTTTTGGTTCTTGAGAGAGGCATTTTTACGTGACGTCATATTCATAACTGTGATGTGTAAATACATTACATGTGCGCAAGCAGTTGCATTAGAATGTTTATGCACGTGTGTGCCCGATTTGATCGGCCCATGTCCTGAGAGCAAAGTTGAATGGTGGAATGTAAGTGTTTATAGTCTTCAGGATTTGGGCATGTTGAGTACAAGATCTGTACTGTCTGTCACAGAAGAATTGATGCGTGATCTTCGCCGAGCTGACAACGGGACTTCGCAATGGTTCTTCACATCGCAGTGGCTTTATTAGCCATACTTCTGCTATACTACTGGATGACAATGAAACCGAAGAACTTTCCACCCGGTAAGGTACACTCTAGTCAGTGTAGTGACTGCCTACGGATTGGACGGTAAGGGGTTCGAATTCCTATGGGGTCGGAATTTTCCGCACTCGTCCATACCGACTGTGGTGCCCACCCAGCCTTCTGTACAGTAGGTACCGGGTCTCGTTTCCTGGGGTAAAGCGGCCGTGTTATGGCGTTACCACCCCCACCCCCTCCCTTTGTGGCACCAAGGTTAAAGAAGGCGTAGGGCTATGCCTCTACTCCCCTCTCGGCCTTCATGGCATGTTACAAGGCGAACTTTACTTCGAGGTCTGTACTATAGATGGAAATTTACTACCGCACTGTTGCGTAATGCTCGAATGCCGAGACTCTACTGCCTGTACCTGAATTATTGCTTGTTAACACCGAAAGTCGTAGTCAACAGGTACCCATCCTGTTTTGTGTTAACGGAGGTACCGGGTACACAAATTGACTTATTTGATGCTATGAAGATTTTATGTCGCCCCTCAGCTCATCGACGCAAAACATGGTTTAATACCTGAAAATGGGCCACTTTAAATTGTTTCCACTTTCTTTTTGATTCACCGTACACCCATCATATCAGTCGACACTACACGAACTGAACTACTTAAAGTGTCGGGAAACAAACCACACCAGACCAAACTAAGAAACTAAAAATAAATTTCCCGAGCAGTCAGCGATCTTGCGACTTAAGTCGACGACGTAAGGCCTTTCCACTGAAGCAAAACGTTTAAGTAAATTTGCGTTCTGGACAGTAACAGCTTATTCTTTTCATTTTATTGCTATATATTTGTGAAACTGTTTTCCCAGTAGTATATTGGGGGGGGGGGGTAAAATAGCTTACACAATGCACGGCTCTGATTGACAGAGTGTACGAATCTGTATGCATGTTCTTCCCCACAATTAAATCCAATGTGTGTAGTAAGTTCACTGACAATAATAAGATCACGAATACAGCTTTCTGTTGCTTAGTTACTTGTATTGTGTGGAATGGTAAATAATCACACTTAAATTTTAAAGCTGTGTTACGTATGCACCAGTAGGTAAGAACTTTCGCTGGTTGGTAGTACCGAATTCCGCTAAATTGAAAACATGTGTCAGTGGCGTGCCATTTGTGTAAATGGGCAACATTAGGAGGGGAAGTGTTTTATTAAATGACGCTGTAAATTGCTAAGATTATATAGCGTCGGTACTAGCTGATTGGTGGAATGATACTGACGTTCCGAGTGCCCCTCGTGCGCCATAGTTTCTTACGGAACTGTGGTGGCTATTGGTGTGTGCATATTGCTTCACGTCTCAGATTTTAGGAAGGTTCAGGTACTGTGTTTCTTACTAATACTGATTTTAAAGTATTTTTCTGAAGTCATTTTAGGTGTTAGACATTGGGTATTCATGAATCGAAAGTGTAGAGAACAGCCATGTTTTAGTAATGACTGGGAAAGATTTTTATCTCTTCTAAGACTGTACACAAAGAACCAATCCCAGATATCAGAATTGTATGTAAAAGTGTTTGATGTGACTTTTATCAGTTCAACACAAGCCATCTTTAATGTCGGCACACCCCGCATGATCTCAGTCGAAGCACGACGTGTTGCATGTTCAGATTCAACAACTGTCCGATCCCTTACTGTGTCGTTAGTGTAGCTGCATTGCACATCTTCCGTGACAATAGTTGTGGTAGATGCATTGCTCACGTGCTCCACAACTCGTTACAGTATATTGATCGCGCACGCGCCTTACTGCTCGTTACAGTAGCTGCATTGTACACTATCCTGTATTCGTTGCATCTGCACGGGTGACACACCGATTCTGCCAATTTTCGTCATCTGGTAGTTCCTTCGATATTTGTCCAGTCGTGGCATTGTTTTTCTGGGGGACTGGGTAGAAATATGAGTTACAGGAGTGCTGCGTTTGATTGGGCTAAATGTAAGCGTACATTGCATTTAAATACGTTTCATATAAAACTTACAGCTGTCATTGAGGTGTCAGTTTTTAAGATTGACACAAATCAGAGTTTGTCTTGAAGCGATATGAGACAATACATGAAATGTGGGATTGTGGCCTCCTGTGTTCAGCTACCTCCACCAGGGTGGAAATGAAGTACATCCTCACAACACATTTTAATGTAGACACCCATAAATGATAAGGCACAGCGGTGCAAACTGGAGGGCTGCGGGTTCGATATTCCTTCCGGCCGCACAGTGGCCCTGCGGTCGACTCAGCCGACTCAGCCTCTAACAGAAATGTATACCAGGGATATATCCTTGGAGGGGCGGGAGGTGCAAAGTCGGCCGGTGCTTAGGGCTGGCAACCTTGCCACTTTCATCTATCATGAAATCTGGGAGCCTGAACCTCCTAGAGCCCTTAGGGCCTGTCCAGGCATATACAGGGATTGCTGTACCTTTTTTTTACCCATAAATGATTTTGGTCAACAACCAAGAAACACGTAATGAACATGACAACCGTTTTGGACATAGAGTGAAATAAATTCCTGCTGGTAGGTGAACCTACCACACTTAGACAGTAGCAATTAATTTTGTTTTAAAAGAGCCCAAGTTTTAATTGTAGATGTCCAGATGATGCTGATGTTTAACGTGAGTACCTTGTCAAACTTTAGGGATTCTGTCAGTGGTATATGTGTTTTGCATTGGGCTCGAATAACATTTGGACATTAGGATGACTAACCCAACAACGTTTTAACAACTGGGCCCGCAGGTGGAGAGGTGGTAAGAAGGATCTGAGTCTGATGAATCGTTGTTTGAAAAGCAGGCCACTGATAGACGAGCCCTTCGTAACTGACCATTCACACTAGAATCCCTCTCTGCCCTTTCCATATGAACACGCAAGCAGGCCCATTAATCGAACTGTCGTAGGGTTGATACATTGAAGACCATAGCCAAGGTCGAAGAATATTAGTCAGCTTCAAGTGTGCTTTGTGTGTTGATCAGGACCACCATGCCTCCCTTTACTTGGCACTTTCTCGTTCCTGCCTACGAAGAATGTCCACTTGACCCTGTCCGGAAGGTGGTTGGAGAAGTATGGGCCTGTTGTGGGTCTGATGCTGGGTTCAATACCTATAATAGCCGTTAGTGGACCCCGTGAGGTGCTGGAAGTTTTGCGCAGGAATGAGTTTGAGGGAAGACCTGACGGCCCGGAAGTCCGCGAAAGGAGCTTCAACAAACGGCTTGGTGAGTTGGTTTGGTATGTGGTACAACCTTTAACACTTCTTTGTTACTTGTTATTGGAGAATGTGGCATGGCTTAAATCGGTAACTTGTCAAGGAAACTTTGGCATGTGATGCTGTATTGTGTGATAGAAATGTACTGACCTTTCTACTGAATGTTGATAAACTTCTACCAAATTACACAGTATCAGACGGAGATGGGATTCTTCATAGTGACCGTCAAGGACACCTCAAATCTGGCAAGTCAAAATTACGTTGATGAACAAGTTAAGAGCAGACAAATTTGGGGCATCTTCATATGTGCAGTATTAATCTCCCTGTCTGCTATATAAAAACATACAAATTTCAGTATACATAGCTGTACATTTCTGGTCTGAAATGGGTGTGATACCAAGAGAAGGAAATATGTTGAAGGTCTTTGAGAATAACGTCCAGGGATTTGTATGATTTAAAGACAGTAGCATGAATATGGATAATGTATGTGAACATGAGCTACATGATTTATACTCTTCAGCAAATAATACTAATGGTGATCAAATCAGTGAGGGACCTGTGGCAAGTATGTGGGAGGTGAGAAGTGTCCATGACACTGTAATCATGAACCTGCAGGCAGAGATCCTGGGGAGCACAGCGGCAAAATATGAGGATGATAATAGTGACTGTAAACAAACAACATGTAAGAATATGGGCTGGACTCCATTAGCTCAGGATATGGTCTGATGGCATGTTCTTATGAACACATTTTTAGTTCCACAATTTTATTAATGAGCTGGTATCTATCATATACTGGAGGAGGATTGTACACACTGGAGTTAGTTATGAATGCAGTAATGGTGGGGATTTTGGAACTGATGGGCTCCAGAACTGTTAACCTGATATTAGAGTATTGCTGAATATTGAGTTTGTCATGTTCTGATCTTGTACCTGATTAGTGCCTACAAGGAACCTTCTAATAAGAGAGAGTGTTCAAATAAGTCGCTGAGCAGTTAAACACACACTACATAATACATTGCACTCAACTAGTAATGCTTATACACAATGTTCAATTGTCATTTTGATTATGATCTGGATGTTGTCAATACTTCTAATTGGGGTGTTGCATCTCAGGACTCTGCTAGTTGTAGGAATTAAATTGCTAAATAATAACTGTGGTAGTAACAACTGCACATTGACCTTTGAGACATCCTGTATAATCAAAATGAGCCAATCTGAAAGAAATCATATTTTTGTAATGAATTGCTGTTCAGGTATTCTCTTAACGGATGGACCTTTCTGGGTTGGACTGCGTCACTTCACAGTAAGGCATCTGAAAGATTTTGGTTTTGGCAAGAAAAGTGCTGAGGGAGTAATTCTTGAAGAAACAGAACAGTTGATGAAAGAAATGAAAGAGAAGAAAGTAGTTCAGGTCAGTAACTGGTTGTGATTGTGATAACTTTATATGTTAAGTAGTTTCAGTTTCATTGTTTGAAATATTGATGGATCATTATGATAATTACTTGCAGTATAGCTTGAACCAGAATGTTAATGAACAGTGAACACTAGGAGGGATGATGGCCTATCATACAGTACTGTACTGGTGTTTGCCTGAAAGGACCAATTACAATCACAGCAGTCTATGCCTTTTCTGTGTTTAAAAATTATTACTTTCCAAATACAAGTTAGGGGTGTCAGTTTTTGTGCTAACCTGCTTGTTGCAGGAGAATTTACTTTACTAGCACCTGGGATTTTGAAGGTAGCTGTTAAGAGTTTAATCCACTGATATAATCATTAGTTGTTTATTTGAAGCAGAAAACCCTTGGCCATTCACAAGTAATCTGTAGATTTCAAAATAAATGCATGATAATTAGGGCCCTTCTCAAACTTCAGTAGGCTGTGTTTATATTAAATGCTACATGGTGAAGAAATAATTTTAAATTTAAAGGTTTCCTGGGATGTGGTGTCACGTGTTACTGCATAGGTGAGAAGTGTACTAAGGCTATCAAGTATAGAGAGCAACTTCGAGAGTGCAGTAATTTTTGCAGTTTCTGCTGTAGGAACTTAAGAGATTTTGTTTGGTGACTTTTCATGTTTGTTGACGCACTTCTCACGTGACTAGGGAACTGTCATTGTGTATGTAAGTGGGATAATTTAATATTGCTTTATGTTGTCTGCAGGACTTCACTGTCTGAAAGCTGCTTTATTTGTTGGTAATAGTACACAGTAAAATTGTGTCTATGTAATTAGGAACCATGCTGCAATTCGTTGTGGGATATGGTACATTGGCAGCCATTTTTTTTATCTTCACATTGCCTGGAGTTGGGTGGTGAGATTCACGTCTCAGCCACCTCACCCCTTGGGGGAATAACCCCTTGTACATACTGGATAGGAAGCTGACTTTGCTGCAGAGTCCATGGAAAGTTGGATGTTATTTATTGTAGCCTAATATGTGAGGTATCCCAGCCCTCAATATGACACTTTATTCCCTTGGAAGTGTTATCCAGGGCTTCAAGGAGGGCATATTTTTTTTTATAAACAAATTTTACACCGAAAATATTAATTTCCCAATATGTCAGTATTGTGAAATATATTGTTTTTGAAGTTCTTAATGGGCAAGAAAACTTACAAAATAAAATTCTTTTGTGAAACATGGGTAATCACAACTTTATCCTGGGAATATAACCTTTGTAGTAAAGCTTCTGTACAGTTAATTGAAGCTGCTAATAGCTTTCACATAGTTGCTAATATTAATGGGTATTTGCACTAACAGTTTAGTGCATATTCAGAAGGTAGCTTTTCTTTAGCCATCTGTTTGAAAGTAATGACAGATGTAATATGCACTGTTCTAACCAATTTACATGCAATAAGGTAGTTTGCAGTTTGGCACCATTCCCTTAAAACCATGTTATCCAGAGACATAAGACCCCTGTTATAAGGGTCAATCATTCAGAGCCAGAAGTAGGTAACTCTAATATTTGAAGGAAGTATGGGGCTTTTTGAAATGACAGTGGATGTAAAAGATGAGAAAACTTATGCTACTAAGAAATTGTTGAGTAGTGATAACTTTTTTACATTGATTGTGTAAACAGATGAACAAGCAGACATGAAATTTCATTAATTACAGTCAGTGGCCTGCTTTGATGAACAAGGGTGTCAAACCATCCATGGATGTTAGTTACTTCACTGTATGTGAAATATTACCAGTCAGATGTCACAGTAGTTCACTTCTTGTAGAGCAGATTTTTATCATCTTGCATAGAAATCTTGTCAGTGATGCATTCTTTTTTACTATTTTTATCACATTATAAATAAATATTGTATAGTTATATTAGCAGATTGCAGTAGTATTGCAAGGACAGTACATTATGAGCTCTGATTTTTGCCGGGTGTTAAAAGACATATATTAACCCTAATATGGAGAGACATCCATACAGCTTCCTTCTACACATATTTAAGTACAGTAACCGAAAACAGTAAATTAAGGACCTAATACTGAAATATATGACAAAAGCTGGGGAATTTACTGACTATCTGAGAGAGTGTCAAGCTGCTGCAAAAGGACTTTGTTCAGTGGATTTAGTTATTTAACTGAATTTAGTTAAGTACCCTACAGATTTATTTAGTTTGTACTCTTTGAACTGATGAGATGTCTTAATTGGGATGAAGGACCAGTTGCTTTTGGTTGCTGGACTCCTCAGTGTTACTAAGAATAAACATGCTGTTCTAGGTTTTGGGACTGTTCAATGCTTGTATAAGCACCAAGGTGTTTTAGGTTAATGGATGCCTGAATGTGTGAACAGTACATTCTTTTTAGGTTGCTGAACTCTTCAGTGTACTAACAATAAATCTTTTATTTTAGGTTGCTGGACTGTTCAGTGTACCATCAGTTAATGTCTTGTGGTCAATGATTGCTGGCACGAGGTATGCACATGATGATGCTGATTTCAAATCATTAATTTATAAACTGAATTCCTTTTTTCGATCCGGTTCACCTGCTGGCAATTTAGAAACAATTTTTCCAATTTTGAAGAAAATCGCTCCAGGATTGTGTGGCCACAAGAAAAGGATGGAGGCCACGAATGACCTGATGAATTTCTTCAGGGTAGGTTTATAGCTCATAACTTTAATACTGGAGGTATCAATAATGAGATGAAATATTGATCAGATATCTTTATATTGTGTTGGACTGTTTTGGTGAATACTGATAAAACTAATTGCATGGTCATGTCTCGAGATCAGAATGCAGGATGAAGTCACAATATAATGATAGATAATAAGTTGAAAAAGTGGAAGAGTTCAAATATTTGGGAACAACCTTTCATTCGTTCATTCATTCCATTGGCGTGTGCAGAGTGTGACAATTCCTTGCCATTCTTAGGAGCTTCTTCCATTCCTGTTATGTACTTTTTCCTGCCACCCTTCTTCACCAACTATTCTTCCATCCTCTCTCACCTCATCTTGCCATCTATTCCTTGGTCTACAGCTCAATCTTGTTGTTCCCAAATTCATATATAATACCCATTTGGGAATTATATTTTCTTCCATTCTCTGTACATGCCCAAACCAGTGTAATCTATTTAAACTTATTGTCTCTATTATAGTCGGTTTTTTAACACTTGCGTGAATTTCTTTATTGGTTAATATCTTCCAATTTTCTTTTTCATTGTCATATACTGGGCCTGAAAGTCTTCTATGCACTTTCCTTTCAAAAATGTTCAATTGCTTTCTCCCTCTCTTTGTTAGTGCCAAGTTTCTGATGCATAATTTCACATTTTGTCTCTTATTGTGTTTTTTATTCTTAATTTTAGTTTCTTTGATGTGTTTAAATTAAAAAAAAACTTTTATATCATAAAATACGTTTTGTTAACATTTTTATTCTTTCTTACAAGTCTACTTGGTTATTGTTATCTCCATTAAGTATAACTCCTAATATTTAAAATTTTCTACTCTTTCAAATTTGTAATTTTTTGTTTCCAAATGTCCTATTTTATTTTTCTTTAAACTGTTTTTTCTTTCCACGATCATACATTTTGTCTTTTCTTGGTTTATCTGTAATCTGAACGTTCTGGCAATGCTTTCCATTTCTACAAGAAGTTTTCTTATTTCTATTTCATTTTTTCCAATTAATGCAATGCCATCTGCATATGCTAATATATTCAGTTGTTATTTACCAATCCTTATACCACTAGGAACCATTTTTATACTTTGTATCACTTTATGTAATGCCAAATTAAATGTTATTGGTGATAAAGGGTCACCCTGTTTCAAGCCTGTTTTATTTTAAAAAAATAGATGACAATGTTCCTTCTATTCTAACCGCACTTCTTGGCTTTTGTACACACACGCACACGCACACTCACACGCACACGCACTTAGTAGAGGAATTTTAAATTCTTTCATACATTCCTATAGTGTATCTCCTTTGAAATGCTGGGATTTTGAGTTCAAATATTTGGGAACAACCTTAACAAATCAAAATTCTATTCAGGAAGAAATTAAGAGCAGATTGAAATCAGGGAATGCTTGCTATCATTCGGTGCAGAATCTTTTGTCTTCCAGTTTGCTATCCAAAAATACAAAGATTAATATATGCGGAATTATAATTTTGCCTGTTGTTTTGTATGGGTGTGAAACTGGGATGCTCACATTGAGGGATGGACATAGGCTGAGGGTGTTTGATAATAGAGCGCTGAGGAGAATATTTGGGCCTAAGAGGGATGAGGTAACAGGGGAGTGGAGAAAACTACATAAAGATGAACTTAATGATCTGTACTTCTCACCCAATATTGTTCAGTTGATCAAGAAGAATGAGTGTGGCGGGGCATGTAACACACATGTGGGATGTTAGAGGTGCATACAAGGGTTTGGTGGGGAAATCTGAGGGAAGGAAACAACTTGGGAGGATAATATTAAGATGGATCTTCAGGAAGTGGGATGTAGGGGCATGGACTAGATCCAGCTGGCTCAGCACAGGGACAGGTGGCGGGCACTTGTGAATGTGGTAATGATCCTTTGGGTTCCATAAAATGGCGAGGAATTTCTTGACCAGCTGAGAACCAGTTAGCTTCTCAAGAAGGACTCTGCTCCAGGGAGTAAGTAAGTAAGTAAGTAAGTAAGTAAGTATGTAAGTACCTTACTTACTTACTTGTAAGTAAGGTGGACTCTTTTTGACAGCAATTTACTGAATGTCCAGGTTTCATAAAGGAGTGGAATTTCCTGGCTAGATGAGAGTAACTGTTACCTTGTCCCAAACAACTCTACTGCATGGCTTTAGTCAAAAGAATTGAGTTATTCTGTCTAAAGGATCCTGTTGTAGAAGTAAATATATGTCTGTTACACCCTCTCCTTATGTACATGTACTATAGATCATTGTTGGGCAGCCTGGGCCATTTTAAAATCTCCAAATACTGGGGAGACCACCAACCAGTTGTTAACAGTAAAGGTCTTACTTTATCAGGGAAAATTAATTTTTTATTACACTGCTAAAGGACTAAAACTACTCTTAATTAAGAATTTTACATTAATATAGCAGCTAATTACAGTTTAATCTTATGGCATTCACGACCTTTGTGAAGAGAAAGTTTGCCCTGTTCCTTTATCGCTGATTAAAGAAGAGATACAGAGAATTGTATTCAGTAAACTTCTGACTGAAATGCTCACACACTAAGTATTACTCGATCATACTGAACATTGAAAGGGCAGGGAAGATGGTGGAGATTAACTCTTTGTATATTTCTCACTCTCCCGTTCTAAAGTTTCCAAAACTCAGTACTTTTCCATGCAATAAATATGATTCCCATTACAGCTTCAGTTATGTCTAACGTAATTAACTATTTATGCGAAGTTCATCTGGTCACTAAAAAGTTACCCTTTATTTTGATGGGGGATTGCAAATTAAATGTGTTTGAAAACCCTTGCTGGTCAAAGACGTATGTTTGGCATGCTGTGGGATGCTGATTACTGCTGTAGACAATAATTGGTTTCCATGGAACTATAAGAGTTGATAAACCAGTGAACATCATCCAGTCTTTGTACATTATAACTGTCAAAAGTATCATCATGCTGGCTGCGTGACCTTGAGAGGTAGGGAAAATAGCTTCCCCATTTAATGTCTGACATTACTGGTTCATGGTGTAGGAACTAAAAGTTGTGTACATTACTCATTGTTTGGAAAAGAATGTGCCATTGCTCTTAAATTAACCTATAGTACAATATATTTTTTGGGTTGTAGCACTGACCATATGTCTCTTATTACTGAGGTTGAATATGGGTAGAACTATACTTCTGCCAGTGCTTGCTTGGCATGTTACAGGACAGTCAGCCAGTATATTTTTTAAAACGTGTAATAATAATAATAATAATAATAATAATAATAGCTAAAAGAATTTCCACATATTTGGAAGAGCAGAGCTTACTACCAGCAGAGTATAAAGGATGTCACCCTGGAAGTAAAGGTTGCAAGGATCAGTTAATGATATCAAAGACAATATATGAGGATTGCAGGAGAAGAAACAAGAACTTAAGTATAGCCTGGATTGATTACCAGAAAGCA
>Ga0131853_10021952_pt1 | contig 11569 bp, 7 predicted proteins | sample TergutLab28metaG_FD_92764 | JGI IMG/M metagenome (GOLD analysis project Ga0131853, IMG submission 92764) | Labiotermes labralis P1 segment gut microbial communities from Petit-Saut dam, French Guiana - Lab288 P1 (version 2) (version 2) | ecosystem: Host-associated > Arthropoda: Insects >...
AATAAAATGTAACTGTTTGTTATGCGTAGACAATAGACGGAGGGGTAGTGTTATGGGTAAAAGGATTTTTATTTTTGCATTGGTATTTGTTTTTATGGTTGTTTCTGTGCCTATTGCGATAAGTTATGCAAATACCCCTGATTGGGGACAGCCGGATTGGGATGCAAATGATGATCACGACATACAAGCGGAAATGCATGACATATATGACGAGCACCATATACACCATATGCAAATGGAAATGCATGACATACATGATGATTACATACAAAGAGAAACATATGACATATACGATGATTACGACATACAAGAAGAAATATATGACATATATGATGATTACGAGACAGAAAGAGAACTGCCGGTTTCAATATCTATAGAGCCGACTCATGCTACTGTGCTTCCGGGCGACAGCTTGCAGTTTATGGCCTTTCTGCACGACCGGGGGGATACTTGGCGAGAAGACCGCATTATGTGGCTCGTAGAACGCAATATAAGCTCCGATACAACAATTTCCGCAAGCGGCGTATTAAGCGTGGCTCAAGATGAACCTTCCGGCCAACTATTCGTAACAGCTATATTCGAACAAGACCGCACGGTTTACCATACTATACCGGTGACAATAGGGCGAACAGAATCACCGTTCTTAATGCGGGTAACAGTATCGCCGTCTTACGCTATTATGCTTCCGGGCGACAGCCGGTATTTTTCGGCCTTAATGGAGGACTTGTATACAGGGGATACTTGGGATGCGCCGGACGCTGTCAGGTGGCTTGTAGCGGGCAACCAAAGCCCTGATACAACAATTTCCGGAGATGGCTTATTAAGCGTAGCTCAAAATGAAACTGCCCAAACGCTGACCGTAACGGCCGTATCCGTACGAGATGAAAGTCTTTACGGTACTGCGACGGTGACAATAGAGCAAAGGGAATTGCCACTCTTAATATCGGTAACGATAGAGCCGCCTCATGCCACTATTTTTCAAGGCGACAGCTTACAGTTCAGCGCCTTAGTACGGAGCTTGGAAAATAGTTGGGGGCAAGGAACCCCTGCAACCACCCTGCCCACCAGAGTAAGCCAAGAGGTTATGTGGCTTGTAGAGGGCAACCAAAGCCACGGTACAACAATTTCTTCAGGCGGCTTATTAAGCGTGGCCATAAATGAACCTGCCCGGTCTCTGACCGTAACAGCCATATCGGTACAAGACAGAAGGGCTTTCGATACTGCAAGGGTTATGGTAGAGCAAAGGGAAGTATTTCCAAGTCCCGGTCCGAGTCCCGTACCAAGCCCCGGCCCTATACCGAGTCCCGTACCAAGCCCTATACCAATCCCCGTACCAAGTCCTACGCCGACCCCCACGCCCGCGCCAACCCCCATACCGGTACCCACGCCTGCCCCGATACCTGAACCTACACCACCCCCGTACATCTTGCCCTTTTTGACCCCGGTCATACGGCTTCCCGATGAGTCCGAGCCTTCTTGGATTCCTATGGTAGACCTTGTTTACGATGAGGGTTTTGACGTAGCAGACTTATCCCCCTTCCTGATGAACGTGAGGGATCCGGAGGCCGCAGTACAGGCAGTACAAAATGCAATTAACTACCTTAGGGGCAGGGGGCGGCCTTATGCCAACGCCAACAGCCTTATTTCCGTGTTCTCGGAAAACGCCATTGCCTTAGCCGCAAATATGTATGTAGAGGGCAGTGCCGTAAGCATAAATCAAGGGAATTTGGCTCCCCTGCAGAACACAGCCTTTTCCACCAGAAGCCGCATTTTAAATCTGCTTCAGGCCGAGGGCTTGAGTCCAAACAGAGATATAAACGCAAATGTTTCCTTTATAACCTCCCGGGAAGATGTTAATATTTCATTAGAGGCATCTGCCGCCGCTGCCTCAGCGGATAGGGTCATGGTTATAAGCCCGTACTATGCCATTTCGCTTACAAATGATTTTATACAAGAAGGCGCTGCCGCTCCCTTAGAAATAACCGTAAGCCTAACGGATAATTTTTCAAATGCCGTAAGAGTGATGTCCGCAGGGGATATCAGACTCGCAAGCCGCCTTGTAATGCTTGACAGTGAATCCGGAGGCCGCTCCGTAAATGTGTCCTTCAGCCGCCCTGTATCAGAGCCTGCCCGCTTGTCTGTACCGCCCATAGCGGGAGACCCTGCCTATCAAACAATTATATCCCCTTCCGGGGAAAACATAGGCGCAAACTATAACCCTTCAACCGGGCTGATGGACGCCCGCATAACACAAAGCGGAACCTACACGGTAATAGAAAACAGGCACGACTTTGCGGACATACAAAACCGCTCCCAAGAGATGCAAAGAGCCATACGTTCCCTGTCCACACAGGGGATAATAAGCGGCGTAACGCCGACAGAGTTCCGCCCGGACGACCCCATAGACAGGGCGCAGGTTGCAGCTCTTATAACCGGACTGCTGCGAATACTTAACCCAAATGCAGACGGCGATTTTATAGACGTACTGCGCACAGATTGGTTTTTTGGTGCGGCAGGCTCGGCAAAAAATAATAACCTAATGACAGGCACGGCCATCCAAGTCTTTTCCCCGCGTATTAATATACCGAGAGACCAGTTGGTAGCCATATGCGCCCGCATTTTAAGAAGCGAAATGAACTATCGGAACCCCGGAAACCCTATGTCCTATTTGCAAAACTTTACCGATTCCGACAACATTGCGTCTTGGAGCCATAACGACTTGGCCTTGGCCGTAAGGGAAGGGCTTACCGTGCGCAGAGCAGACGGCTCATTCCGCCCAAGGGACAGGCTTACCCGAGGCGAATCAGCCATTATACTGTACAGGCTTAATCAGAGAATTTGGTAGTGGAGAGGCAGTGATTTTTTATTATGACTTCTCGCTATTCAAAACAAGCAGAAAAGTTTTTAGATAAACAAAATGACATTACATGGGATGATATTGCAGAGGTAGAGCCGGATGCTATTGACTTGGAAATGATAAAGGAAATAGAGAATGATTCTGATTGCCATATATATGTGTCACGGGATGAATTGCTTTCACGTCGCAAGGCTCGCAGATAAAATTAAATACGCAGGCTTAATCAGAGAATTTGGTAGTAAGGGGAATTATATATTATGAAATACAAATTTTTAGAAACAGTTATCTCATACGAAACCTTCCTGCATTATAACCCGGAAAGGCCGGCAATACAGGATTACCGTGATATTATTAAGGAGAACAATGATAAATTTCGTATAATCTCTTACAGCCACCTCTTTCCGGACGGCTCGGAGAGCATTTGCTATAACATAAGCAACTACCTTCCTCTTAGCAAGGCTTTTGGCAAGCGTCTGCTTAAATGGGAGGAACTGGTGCTTTTGCTGTACGGGATTATACACACTATCGCCAATGCCCGCAAATGCGGCTTGGAGAAGGGGGAGTTTGTCCTAAACCCAAACTATATATACTTAGACCATGATTCCATACAGCCGTATTTAATATACATACCTGCGGAAACTGATATAAGTTTAAGGGAAGAATTTATAAGCCTGCTTACATTTTTGGAAAACTGTTACGATCTTGAATACGTTAATTCCGAAAAACTTATCAGGCTTTTGCAAAATATATCTCAAACAGAGCCGTTAGATATAAGAGCCGTTGCAAAGGTAGTGGTAGACGCCGCAAACACAAATGAGGTAAAAGCACCACCCCCGCCTGTAAGCGTAAAACCGCAGGCTGCAAAACCACAAGCTGCAAAGTCGCAAGCTGCAAAACCACAGGCGGCAGCAGCAGCAAATCCTGCGCCTGCGCCGCCGCCCGCGGTCGATAATCAAGTGAAAAAACAGCCTGCTCCAAGATATATGCCCAAGCCCGCAGAGAGCAAGCCTGAAAAACAAGAGCCTAAGAGAGGGTTTTTTACAAGGGTTTTTGGTTGGGCTATCAAACAAAAAGACCCTGACGACTTTTTGCCCGCCATTGACGACAAGACCATGATAGATTTTGAAGCCTATGACGAAACGGCAAATATCCCCGTATTATTCGTTTTGGAAGGGGAGGCCCGCACAGAGCAAATTCCTATAACGGGCGATTCGTTTGTACTTGGGCGCAACAAAAGCGAAGTAGACCATTGCTTTGAAACGGATAGGGGCATAAGCAGGGTACACGCCGAGGTGATATACAACGGCAGCAACTATTTTATTGTAGACAGAGGCTCCGCCGGGGGAACTTTCGTAAATGGCGAAAGAGTGGCCTCCGGGCAGTCGTCTCCTATAAAAACCGGGGACATCATAGGCTTATACAAAAAGAAATTAGTATTTGAGATTGTATGATGAATGAGTTTAAAATTGAGTCTGCGTCTGTCACAAACATAGGCAAGAGGGAAGTCAACCAAGACAGGCTGTTTGAGAAAACGAGTCTTAGCGGAGGCGTAGGCTTGTTTTGCATAGCAGACGGCATGGGCGGCCTGGCCAACGGCGAGTACGCCGCCGCCTTGGTGACTAAACATCTAAGCGAGTGGTGGGAAACGGGTCTGCCTCTCAGCAATGATTCGGTTAAGGGTACGTTGCTTGGGCTTTTGCAAGCCATCAACAGCGAGATAATCAAAACTACAGAAAAAAATTCCTGCGGGACGACCTGCTCTTTATTATTTATCAAAGACAAGGATTATTACATAGCGCATACAGGGGATTCCATGATTTACAAAAAAGAAAATGCAATGTTTGCAAAGGCAGAGCAACTGACAGAGGAACACGCAAAAAACAATAAGCTGACAAGCTGTTTGGGCATATTTGAAATGCCCAAAATTGTTACAAAAACGGGAAAAATAGAGGGGTCTTGCACCTTTTTACTTTGCAGTGACGGTTTTTACAAGGTAGTCCCCCTTAAAAAAATTTCCGCTTGGCTAAAGGCTAAGGCCAAACCTGCGGCCTTGGCTCAAAAATTGGTAAATAAGGCGTTAAAACTAGGTACAGACGACAATGTTTCCGTGATAACCGTACATTTGAATTGAGGAGGACATCGTGTATATAGGAGAAGTTTTATTTTACTCAGGCATAGCCGCCGCCGTAATCGTTGTGCTGTTGCTTGTTGTTTTGCTTATTTCAAGCAAGCGCAGTAAGCTGTACAGAAAGATATTAAAGCAAGAGTCCATCCCTTTTGAAGCTTTCAGCGCTACCATGGGCATAACAAAGACGGCGAATTTGGAGCAGGTGGTACAGGTACAGCCGGTAAGTCAAATAAACGACGCAACTACCTTAGAGCATATGACCATTTTGCAAGACGAGGGTACCATGCTTGAGGATATGCCCGATGATATACCTGTAAGCCATACCACACCGGCGGCAGACATAGGCCCCATGGGTTTGGACTGGAGTCCCTTAGACGGCCAATATAAATACTTGGAAGAAATAAAAGGGGGCGGCATGAGCCGCATTTTTAAAGCCCTAAAACTGAACACGGGCAACGAGTGGATTGTTAAGTTTATCCCTAAAAATATAGGTGAAATGACTCAGGAAGCGGAGATACTGCGGGAGTTAAACCATGTAAACCTTCCCGCTATTATAGATATATTCACAGGCGACGAGGGGCAGTTTTTGGTAGAAAGTTACATAGAGGGAGTGGGAATGGATCAGGTGTTAAAATCCCATGAATCCATACCTGTAGTAAAAATAATGGACTGGGCGGAGCAAATGGCGCAGGTGCTTTCTTATTTACATAACATGAAAGAGCCTTTTTTGCATTTAGACCTAAAGCCCTCGAATATAATGGTTACAAGGGACGACAGATTGGTTTTAATAGACTTCGGCATATCCAGAAGGCAGAGCGATACCTTGGGCGCGGCCGGCGCAACCCTTTCTTATGCGGCGCCGGAACAGCTTAAAAGGGATTCTTACGGCAAGAGCAGCGAGGTTATAACCAAGCGCTTCGGCGAGCTTCCCGAGCAAAGAAAGCAATGGAATTTAGATGTGCGCACCGATATATACAGCCTTGGAGTCATACTTTTTGAGGCCGCCACAGGCTATATCCCCCAGCACAAGCATATGGGTATGCTGCGCAAGCATCTTCCCAAAGCCGTATGCGAAATAATTTACAAGTGTCTGGAAGTTCACCCGGATAAGAGGTATCAGACCATAGACGCTCTGCTTTTAGACATACAGAATCAGAAGCAAATATTTAAAAAGATTCACTTTAACCTGTTTACAAGAAGGGTGGCGGGTATTGCCTCGGCCGCTTTAGTAGCCTTTGCCGTTTTTGGTACGGCGATGGGAAGCCAAATGATGGAGATAGAGGCTCAAACCATTATGACGGTAGACCCGGGTATAATCACCCTATCTCTGCTGCAATCCAGCGAGGTACGCCTAACCCGTATCCTGCCCGATACAAATGAAGAGAGACCGCTTAACTCCGGCAACTTGGTATGGGAGATAGAGGCAAACGAGATAGCGCAGGTGGACGGCAACCGTATAATAGGCTTAAATTTAGGGGAAACCACAATACACGGGCAGTACCGCCACAACCTTGTCACCGTGCAAGTACAGGTGGTAGAGCCGATGGACGGCATAGTGGAAATAAGCCAGCGCTTTAACACGGGAAATTTGATATCCTTGTACGCCGGCACCATGCACAGGGAGCGGATAGACGGCAATCTTTCTGAGGTAGAGTTTGTGGGGCCGGGCAGCTTAGATATAACGACTGGCGGCGCAATATATTTGGCGGACGCAGGTATCCTGCGCAGGATTTACAACGGCTCTGTAGAAACCATTACCATTAACCCGCCGTTTTTAGCCCCGAGCCAAGTAAGAGCCTACGGCGAAGATGTCTTTATCTTAACAGACCCTTGGTACGATGAAGGGGGATTTTACTACGGCATTATACGGCTGGCAGGGGATTACGCAGAGGGATTTTTTTTGGGTGATGCACAGCACACAGCCATCAGGGATTTTGAGGTGCAAAACGGCCTAATTTACTTCATAGAGTGGAATGCGGGTCTTGAGATGGCATTTTTGCGTACCATTAACGTGAATGACGCCGGGGATATATACACCATAATAGAGGTTCCCGAGAATACCTCTGCTATGGCGATAGATACATCAAGCAGTGAGCTGAGAGTATATTTGGCGGACAGCGAGCGAGGCGTGCTTATGGTATACGAAAACGGAGAGATAAGCTACCTTGCGGGGGTTTTAGGCGAGCGGGCATTTATAGACGGCCCGGCTCCCCTGTTTTATCAGCCTCAACGCTTGCGCTATATAGAGGGCAGCCTGTATGTCTGGGATTTTAACGTGCTCAGGGAGGTGCGCTTGCAGGACGGCCTGTTGCTCTACTCCTTATCTATAGCGGGAAATGTAAGCCCTGTTTACGACATGCAGGTAGATGAGGCCGCAAGGCAGGCAGAGCGTGTCATACTGCCTTACAGCCAATTGATGGATTTTGTCGTGCTAAACAACGGAACCGGATACGAAATTCTTGTCACCGACCCAAAAAGAGGGGTTATTTGGCAGGTGGAGGTATAATTATACGCACCTGTACTTGCAATTTCATGTCCACTTTAAGTATAATAACTAAGTGAGGCTTCATAATGTGCCGAGTTAAGCTCGGGGAAGTCCGTATTCTCACTTAGCCATTTGCGTGCAAAAAAGCAGAAGGCGCAGGCAGATGTATATGCTTCCTCGGGTACAAAGCCCTTGCTTTTTGCAAGCTCTGAAAGCGAAGCCGGGCCACCGTTATACAAGGCGTTAAAAACCGGGTATACAGCTTCATCTATACCCTTTAAGGCAATTTCCAAAGGTATCTCTATACCTGTACAGCCGGGAGGTATAAAGTTGCCGTATAAATCTACATGAAAGTGATTGGTGGAAGCCAGATTTTTACAGGGCTTTGTGCTTAATATATCGCTTAGGGGTTTGGGCTCGCCGTATTCCAGCTCTATGTTTAGGGCTCTGCCGCCATAGCCAAGGCCGTAGCTTCTTGCTGTTTCATATACATAATCAGGTGATATGCTTTTTTCCAAATCTGAGCGTTTATGAGGTCTGTCTGCCGCTGTGCCGGTCAACATATGTAAAAAGCGTTCTTGCCACAGGAAGTAGCCAAATTTATTTTGCCTGCATATTTCCGCCAGTTTAAGGGGCAAGGCATAAGGGACGTATTCTGCATGAAAGGGGTCTAATGAAATACATAAGGTATCTGCCCCCACCTTTAGCAATTGCTTTAAATAGCTTGCCGCTTGTGCTTCATCTGCTGCAAAACAGGCGTTTGTTTCTACATATTCAACCTTTATGCCGTGTTTTTTAAGCGTTGCAAGCAAGGTCATAAGACCGTCAAAATCCAGAAAAGGCTCCCCGCCGCCTATGTGTACCGAGCGACATCCGCCTTTAACAAGCAGGCCGCCGATTTTATCTGCGGCTTCTTCCGTGATGTAACCCTCGGCTCTGTCGGGTGAGCAAGCATACAGACAATGACGGCAGGCTGCGTTACATTCGTAGTTCGCCATAATGCCGCCATGATTTATTCGTCCTAATTTAACCATATTATTACCTCCGCTATGTTTTTTTAGTAATTGTTATGGTACAATAAATATTAGTATTGGTAAAGTGCGAAAAATATTAATTGAGAGGTATAATTATGAATGAGAATAAACCTAAAGAGCAGCCGCCGGAAGATCCTTTAACCTATCTTTATACAAAGACCTATTCCTGCCCGGTATGCGGAAAAGATTTTATGGATTTTGCGGTACGCAGATCCCGACTTAGGCAAATAAGTACAGATTCGGATTTCAGAACCCGCTATCGTACTATCGATCCAAATAACTATGAAGTATTACTTTGCGTAAACTGCGGATATGCCGCCTTGCAGAATTTTTTTGACCGAATAACGCCAAAGCAACAAGACCGGATTAAGGAAAAGATAACGCCTAACTTTAAGCCTGTAACATTTAAAATGCCCCTTACTCTGCATGATGCCGTGACAAAGTATAAGATGGCCTATACCTGCGCGGATGCCATTGGTGCTAAGGCAAGTTTAAAAGCAATACTGTGCCTCAGAATGGCATGGATTTACAGGGATTTGGAAGATGAAACAAGTGAGTTGAAGTTGATTAAAGCCGCCTATATCTATTTAAAAGATGCCTTTATGAATGAAAATTTCCCACTGGGAAATATGGACGAGCCTACCTCTAAGTATATGATAGCGGAACTTGCCCGCAGACTTGGGGAGTATGGAGAGGCCCTAAAGCTTGTAAGCGATGTGGTTGTTGCACAAAACATTCCCGGCACCTTAAAGGAGCGAGCGGTTAACTTAAAAGAGCTGATACGTGAGGCTGCAAAGAATGAGGCTGCAAAGAATTAGGAAAATACTACGGAGGTGTATGCAATGTTTAAGAATATGAAGATTAGAAATAAGCTTTCTTTGGGTTTTGGATTACTTTTGGTAATTACAGTTATAATAGCGACAGTAGCTATCATAGACATTATAAGAACAAATGATGATTATGTACATATACTGGAGATTCCCAATGCTCGGTACAGATACATGATGAGGCTTGAAACACAACTTACAGACCTTAGGCGTATTGTCGCCATTACGACGTTTCGCGCGGGAGATGTTGCCGCGGTTAACGGACTAGAAGCCGAGTTAAATGCTGCCCGAGGTTTAATGAGAACAACCCTTGATTCATTTTTACAAAATTTGAGAGAAGACGCATGGATAGAGGAAGCTGTGCGTGTGGAGCGGCTCAGGCAGACAAATGTATTGGAAGGCTCTATTTTTGAATATTTAGACGTTGTTGCAACCCCGATGATTGCCGCCGCCCGTGCAGATGACATAGCTGCGATAGACGAGATTTTTGTTTTGGCAGCTCCCATAAATCAGAGATTAACCGATCAGTTTAACGGGCTCTTTTTAGATATCAGCAGTTACATGGATAAAGTTACGGAGGAACGTTTGGCTCAAACTGCCAATACAATTACCTTGCTTATTATTTTAGCCATAATAGGTGTTGTTTTCGGTACATTTGTAGCTATGTTTATTTCCTCACTTATCTCTAAGCCGGTGGCAGAGGCTGCAAAGATATTAAACAGCGTTGCAAGCGGAGAGCTTAATATTAACTTCCCTAACGGCAACGCACGTGATGAAATTGGGAATATGACCAGGGATATGTACCGCCTTGTCAGGATTATAAAGAACATGGTGGACGATATAAAGGAGTTTACCTACGAAACCATACAGAATGGAAATATGGACTTGCGCTTGGATGCAGATAAATATAAAGGCAGTTTCAAGGAAATGTTTGATGAATTAAATCATTTTGAAGAACTTTCCAATGACGATTTACTGGCCTTTGTAGATGTTATGAACCACATTATTGATGGCGATTTTAAACTGGATCAAAAGAAATATCCGGGTCAAAAGGCCATTATGAACACAAAAACCGATGAGCTTTTAGCCAACCTTAACTCTGTTATCGCTGAGGTTAAAGCCATTACCCATGCAGCGGTAGTTTTGGGCGACCTTGACTATCGTATTGATGAGTCTAAATTTAGTGGCGGTTGGCGTGAAATTATGATTGGCCTGGATGAAATTGCCGAATCTGTAGATAAGCCTGTAGTGGAAATAAGGGATGCTATGGAAAGACTGGCGCAAGGCGACTTTAGCAGCAAGATTAAAGGCAACTATTCCGGCGATTTCCTCATGATAAAAGATTCCATAAACTCAACGATTGACTCGCTTTCTGTTTATATAGCCGAAATAACAGAGGATTTAGAGGCAATAGCCCTCGGCGACCTGACTACCGTAATTACACGGGAATATGTGGGCGAGTTCAGCACTATTAAAACATCACTTAACAATATTTCCGAAACCCTTCACAAAACCATGACGGAGATTGCGGGCGCATCCACACAGGTACTTTTGGGCGCACATCAAATTGCGTCAAGCGCAATAAACCTGTCTAACGGCACACAGCAGCAGGCGGCTTCTGTAGACGATCTTATCTCAAGCATAAATATAATTAGTGAGCAAACTAAACAAAATGCCGAAAATGCTGTACATGCAAACGAGCTTTCCAGTAAATCCAGTGCCAATGCCAAAGAGGGTAACAGCACAATGTCTAAGATGGTAGAGGCTATGGGACAAATAAAGCAATCCTCCAACGACGTTTCCGCTATTGTGGAAACGATTCAAAATATTGCCTTCCAGACTAATCTGCTTGCATTAAATGCCTCGGTTGAGGCCGCCCGTGCAGGCGAACACGGCAAGGGCTTTAGCGTAGTTGCAGACGAAGTGCGCAGCCTTGCGAGCCGCAGCCATAACTCGGCAGAAGAAACAACAAGGCTTATTGAAGATTCCATAAACCGTGTGGATTATGGCTCCGGCATCGCCGAATCTACCTCTATATCACTCAACACTATCGTAAAAGACGCAGATGAAATTCTAAAGATTATAGACGAAATTTCTTCTGCATCTAAGGAGCAAACCTTGGCTATTACACAAATAAGCGAATCTGTTGAGCAAATATCGGGGGTTGTGCATAATAATTCCGCAGTTTCGCAAGAAACAGCAGCTACATCAGAGGAGCTTACGTCTCAAGCCGAATTG
>Ga0131853_10021953_pt1 | contig 11569 bp, 6 predicted proteins | sample TergutLab28metaG_FD_92764 | JGI IMG/M metagenome (GOLD analysis project Ga0131853, IMG submission 92764) | Labiotermes labralis P1 segment gut microbial communities from Petit-Saut dam, French Guiana - Lab288 P1 (version 2) (version 2) | ecosystem: Host-associated > Arthropoda: Insects >...
AATTTATCGGCATGGAGTCTGTGGTAACTTGCTAGAAAATACTAGCGCTACAGCACCAAGAAGGCTTTCGGAAGCCAGTTCTTACCACGCCTAATTTATCGGCATGAATTCTGTTGTAGTTAGAAACAGGACGGCAGCGACAGTGCTTCTATTAGGTTACACCTCCGTATCAGATTACAGCCCATGCCGAGTGACAACACAAACTTACCCAGACACACAATCAAGCCGCTCAAAATTTTACACACCAGTGGTGAAACGACTTTGAACGCTGGCCGCAGCGGAAGGAATGAATATTATTATGCGACAATTTGAAATTTTCGTAACAAATAGTACAGTTTGCATTTATAGGTAGATAATTTAAAGCAATTAAATTAAGTATAACAATAGGTATGTCGTGTATTAACCGCTGGACCAGAGTTCTTATTATTTTGACAATTTCAACTAGCTAAAAAAATCCTTGCGGCTCATAAAACAATAATTTCCATTACCAACTTCACAAAAAAAAACTGCAATTCGAAATGACGTATGTAATTTAAAAACTAGTCGGTATTAATGCTACATCAGACATTAAGTTCATCAGGTCACCAGTATTCATTCTTACTTTATAGAAAGCATTTCCTAATTTACTTTGCAAATGTCCGTCTGACTGTCTTCTGCAACCATCCGACGCACCCCTTGCATTCTACATAACCAGGAATGAAAAGATGCCCGAAGAGTTATTCCATTCTGTGCGACACATTGTGTCCTAACATCGGTTTAGATGCAGACTTAAGTATTATGTGATATTACCAGTCTACATGGCAAGGAATATTTCAATCCCATACTCTCTTCCATACACATATTGTGATCTGGTCTCCGACGCCCTATAGTTTTCTGGGTGATTACAGACAGTCTGGAGGGATACAGTCCTATATCGTCAGAGTTTAACAACCCAGTAGATCAAAATATGAAAATCACTGTTCCAAAAACTTCAGATATGTATTCTGTGTCCTAAGAGTTAAAACATGATATGCTTCTTTTCAGGTGACGAAGATTCTTGTCGATAAAAAAGCAAAGAAAGTGACAGGCGTGGAATATATTAAAGACGGGAAACGCAAGGTTATCAGAGTAAGAAAGGAAGTTATTCTGAGTGCCGGTGCTATTCAGTCTCCGCAGATCCTCATGTTATCTGGCATTGGTCCGAAGGAACAGCTCCAAGCAGTCGGTACGTGCAACACATCCAGTCGAATGGAACTTTTGTAATGAGCTCCCACCATGAGGTTTTAGTTTCTCGCCCGCACATTCCATGTATCAAATGTCAAATATCAAGCTTATATGTTAAAGTTCACTCCAGAACAGGTCACGGAGGCCCAGAGGGGGAGTAGACGTATAGCTCTACTCTTCCCTTAACCTCGGCATTAGATTGGGGTGGGTGGTCAACGCCAAACCCCACTCGCTGTACCGCCTGGAAAGACCGGGTACCTATTGTATATGAAGTTGGGTGGGCCCCAGGGCAGGTCTAAAGAGGTGCGGAAAATCTCACCCCTACCGGAATTCGATCCCCGGAACGTCCAGCCCGTAGCGAGTCGCTATACCGACTGACCTATTCCGGACCGTAAACATCAACCAAATTTATCTTATGTGGAGAATATCTGATGAAATTGTCCGTGAAGCGACCATTGTCAGCAGTCCGGGTATAAGCAGTGTCTCATTATCGAAAGCCACAGTTAATTTATACCAATACACAAAATGCGATTAATAATAATAATAATAATAATAATCACATAAAAACCAAAGGGTTTTCCGTGTCCACGCCATAGGGGCACATAAGAAGATTAGAAATGTAGATCCACCCGTTCTTAACTTCGGGCTTAGACGGGGGTGAGTGGTCAGTATCAGGCCTCTGCTACATTATAGCCGCAAAAGGTACCCGGGCCCATTGAAACGGAAAAAAGTGGGTCCCGGAGCCGGTCTGGGTGTTTTGGAGAAGAGAAAATTTTCTTGGCCCACACGTACCATCCAGCTCCTAGCCCAGTCACTATACTGACTGAGCTATTCCACGTCCTATACAATAATGTGGAAATTTATAAAATATTGCATATTCCGTGTAACTGTATTTGAATTGATGTAAGGTATGACATAAGCAAGATCGATGAAAGTATAGGACAATGTAATTCTTGGAAGCGTCACTTCCTTCGTATTAAATCTCCTGGTGATGGTTAGGTTAGAAGCGAAACATGTTAAAGGATGTGTGATATAAAACAACGGGTATCTACACTCGCCTGATAAGAGTATTTTTTGGTAGTTAACATTAATACAAAACTCAGATTTAATTAAGCTAACTTCACCTTGTGCAGATGGTTGAAGAACAATCCGTAAGATGAAACGGTGGATTACGCCTGGAAGGACTGAAGAACACCGCGTTTAGTTTAATTCAAAATAGTCGGTTTCCAGATTGACATTGGAACCCGTGGCCACTCGACTGCTATGTAAATTTTAATATTGTAAATTAATGTTTTGGAGACCGCTGTAACACAGTGGTTAAGGCGCCGCGCTACAAATCAGAAGGTCGCTGGTTCGATTCCAGTTGGTGTCCTTGGAATTTTTTATTGACATAATCCTTCCGATCGCACTATGGCCTGGGATCGACTCAGCCTCTAACAGAAATGAGTACCAGGAGTATTTCCTGTGGGTAAGAAGCGACCGGTGCTTAAGGCTGACAACCTTACCACCATCCTGGGCCATTGTCACGTAATCTGGGAACCTTAACTTCCTGGGACCCTCTGGACACCTCGGGTCTGTAATGGGACTAATTTACTTTTACCTTTTAAATTAATGTTTTAAAATGTTACATTAATAATAATTTTATGAGTAGATTACAATTTGTAGTGTGATGTGCGAGGTGTTTGCAGCGATTGTCATTTGAGCTGCGAGAGAAGGGATACATTGAGAAGCACATCAGCGGACAAAGGGAAAGGCGACGTTGAAGCTGACTTTAGTGCACGGTTGTGAATTGGATTGAAACTCGGGTCTAGCAGCGGGAGTAACGGCACTGAAGCTTTGGTTTTATTGTTAGAATGTCAGTTAATTATAAAACGCGATGAAGGTGTGGCTTTTACTTGATAGGCGTTCCTGTAATTCTGGACTCCCCGATGGTCGGACAAAACCTGATGAACCACGTGTCATATAGTGTAAGTTTCATCGTGAACAACGCTTCAAACTTGCAGGATCTGAACACGGATATTGTACGACAGTACCTTGACACCCGCACAGGACCGATGTCATCAACAGGCATGTCACAGGTAGAGTATTTTCAAAAGACACCTTCTTTTCTCATGTTAGTCCTGTGCAAAATTCTATCTGAAAATAATAATTCACATACTCCTGCATATTTCAGAATGGGTCCAACGTTCTTCAGTTGTGAATCCCCTACAAAACTGCCCGTATTTATCGATAACTAAATTCAATTTTAAAAAAAACAAATTTCTTTCGATATTATGAAAAAAATATCATAATTACTACATTGACGGTAAATGTGTGCAACAGACAATTACATCACATCAGGCGATGATGCGTGAGCCAACATCGATGGCAATGCCCAGATACTCGTGAAGGTGCCTCGAAATTATTCCTTTTCATTCTATTACGATAGATGTCTTAAGATAACCAGATTATTTCGAAAGAATCCTTGGATTTCATTCCATAAGGAGGGCTGCTTTAAGGATGCTGCAATCACCACAAACTCCCCAATGTTTTTGGACCCCCCACACGACAGGAATTTCATTGGGAAAATACGTTTAAGAAAGCTTAGATTCTTTTAATTTGAAGTAAAATATTGCACACTGAAATTTTTGTATCCGTTTATTTTATGGTACTCTAAGGGTTACCCTGCACCTGACCTCAAAAAGAACCAAGTTTTTTTTTTTTTTACAGAATTTACAAATTATGCCTACACCAAAACCCTCTGAGACAGTATGCCATCCGCCTGTTCTCAGGTCACCGGTTTGATCCGCTCCAAATACGCGACTACTGACGCCCAGGACATTCAGATGTTCTTTGGTGGATATTTGGCGAATTGCTCCAAGTCAGGGAGTGAAAGAGAACTGCTCCAGACGGGGAACACACGCTTTGTTACAATGACCCCCACCCTTCTGGTGCCCATGAGCCGCGGCAATATCACGCTTCGAAACAAAGACCCTTATACGGCTCCTGTAATCAACCCCAACTACCTCTCCTACCAGAGCGAGATTGACATCCTGGTGGATGGTGTCAGGTAAGACAAAATACCAAGCTTGAGATTTACAAGGCACTAATGATTCTAGATCCAAATCGTCTAAGATAGAAAAGGGCGGAATGATCTGGTGCAGAAGACCAAATCTATGTGGGGTTGTTGTGACAGAAGTAGAAGTAAGATCCTAAATAATACAAAGCTGTAGTGTGCATATATCTATATATACATACAGTCATGAACACAACAATATTACAATTAGTAGCGATATATAATATACAACTACATGTTTCGGCCCTGTATGTAGGCCATCATCAGGTTGTCCAAAGAACTTTTTAAGTGACTATAGAGTATATGTGGTAATTTTGGATGGGGGACGAGATCTCATCTTTCGTCATAAATCGTGGGATTAGTAAAAGTTTAAATAAACATGTTAAGGGGTTACATCATTTGTGAACATCTTATAATTCTAACACGCAAATTAGGTAGTAAAACCATCGTATTGAGATGTTTCATCAGATATGCACACACTACAGCTTTGTGTTATTGACCTAACACAAAGGGGATGACACACCTTAAGATTAAGATCCTAAATTTTTAAAGTTATTGTTTGGTAGATGGTAGTCTCTCTCTAAAAAATTGGCCAAACACACCGGTAACCACGTAAGACTGCGTCAAAACCCAGAAAACCCCAATATGTGATCAGATGCTGTTTTGTGTTCTGGTAAAATATCGGAAAATATAAGGTACAGAGGCTTCCCGAATTGCGAAATCATCGACCCAGGACAGTAATACAATTAGTAGGCTCCCCAGATAATGAGTAGATGCATGATATGTACACCCCGCCAAATATTATTATAATAACATTTATTAACTGCTATTGGGTTGTCACCTGGTGATAATGTATACAAAATGTGAAATTGATTACTAATAAATTTAAGTTGGGAGGGCTACATGAGAAGCATGTAGTGGCAACTTGGAATTTTGGGAACCATCTCAGCATTCGCTTATAGACAGAGGGAAACCAAGAAAAACCTGTGTCGAGGTGGCCGGTCGCAGGACCTTCCGAATACTGACTTCTAGCCGGCAGTCCGGCATCTAAAGTAAAAAGCAGCAATGCACACACAGTACAGCAAATAAACATAAGATGACAATAATGCACATAAGACAACTACAACAAAACACACGGCCAACCAACAATAATTACACACAAGACAATTTAAAACTAGCAACAATAAACACGAGACAAATTGGAATACAACATGTACAGAAGGTAAAAACACCCAATTAAGAGAATATTGCTTATAGTTTCTTGTAATTGTTCCCCATCACCCCAATCATTAATTCACTCACGCTTTCACCACAGTCCTTGACTTCTCATCACTTACTACTCCTATAATCCTTTCCCATAAAGTCTCGTCCCCCCCCCCCATACTGCACTTCACTTCACCTAATTCCCCTTTACTTCGTTCAGGTGATCAAAACAAAAAGAATGAAATAGGCGGGCTACGAAGCAGGTAAGAGAAGAGGAGAAGAGCATGTAGCTTTTTTTTTGGTGGGTGGGGAAATCTAAGGGAAGTAGATCACTTGGAAACCTAGGCGTAGATGGAAGGGTATTATTAAAAGTGATCTTTAAGAAGCAAAATGAGATGGCATGGACTCGTTTCGTCTGGCCCAGAATAGGAACAACTGGCCTGTTGTTGTGAATACGGCAACAAACTTTGGGGTGCCACAAAATGGCGGGTAGGACTCTGCCCTATCGAATTACATAGGCCGTTAGTGCAGTCCCGTGACTGGTCAATGCAATGTACACGTACGTACGAGTCGATATTGTGTTTGGACTATCTGTTTTTGTTTCCGTCAGTTTATTCCAAATTCTGTTTACAGTACTTTTTAACTGTCTGACACTTTTTAAATTCTACTTTATTGTAAATGATTTTGCTGGATGTACCCAACTTTAAAAGTATACAGGTGAAAAAAGTGATAATAGAAAAGAAAGGCAGTGAATCAGAAATGAAAATAACAATCATAAAGCAACAAGAAACTGGTAAATGGTGTCGACCACAGCACGCAGTTGGGACCAAGCCTGGTCAACAATCCCTACCACGTTACCCAACAAAGAATGAATTCGAGAGTCAGAGAACGTTTCATATGTGTGTGTGTGTGTGTGTGTGTGTATATATGCAGATACATCTATGAAGTTTGTAGCTCCCTGAAGAGAGCTATATTCTGTGGCCAAAACATGTAGAAGCAGTGAATAATAAATATTCAATGAAACAATCTCAGGCAGACAACCGCATCAAGATATGAAGGTTTACCGACGTTTGGAGAACTGACTCCGTCCCCATCTTCAGGGTGTGCCGGTGGCTTGGTAGGGCCAAGATGGGGACGGAGTCAGTCTATAAAACGTCAGTAAACCTTGACATCTTGATGCTGCTGTCTATTCAAGAACATTTCATTGAATTATGTCGCCGTGAAAGCTTCAAGACTTAAAAAATGAACATTGTGCTGTGAATTGGAAATGAAAGTTTGTGCGTGAACGATTAAATTTTTCGTCCACCTTCACAGATTAGGCTGTATATGTCTATGGAGTTTGTAGTTCCCTGATGATGGCCATAAACTATGGGCGGAAGATATAGGAGCAGTTATGAATATATAATATATCAGTCAAATACAACAAATATTAATACGTTATTTTATTGTTTAGGGCAAAATGTTTCGACTCTGATAGAGTCATCTTCAGGCCCCTTCTAAGATACAGATCCTTACTAACAATGTTTAAAATGCATGCTGGAATCCCAAATGCTTACATTCTTGACATAACTGTGTATAATTACAAGTGTCATAAGTTTTTATTATACACCTAAAATACTTTGGTTCTAAAATTTTAACCGGTACATAAAAGAAGTTAAACTTGTGTATTTGAGATGCGTTGTCGTAGTTGTACATAGTTATGTCAAGAATGTAAGCATTTGGGATCCCACTATGCATTTTAAACATTGTTATTAAGGATCTGTATCTTAGAAGGGCCTGAAGATGACTCTATAAGAGTCGAAACATGTTGCCTTAAATAATAAACATAACATATTAAAGTTTGTTGTGTTTGACTGATACATTATACATTCATATGTGTGTTAAACACTTCGGAATGGAAAACATTAAATCTACGAGCAGTGATTAACAAGTATTGTGCAGCTAATAGTAAGTGCAGGTTTGTGTGTATTGGACAGCTGCAAGGACGATATATTGCATTAAATATGAAAGGTTATGCCCTCGTAATACCGTCAATCCGAACGTTCTCTCGACCACTATGTTAGCATTATCTCAACGCATAACAGATAAAAATCACAGTTTGTTTACACTTAAAATGAGGCATTATGCCACATTTCGCATTCGTATACACAGTATGTCAGGAATGAAAATCAAATACTTTTCTTGTTTGCTAGTTTTCGCTATTACAACATTTTGTACTAGTAATATTCTCATGAATTACTTATAAGACTGTTTATAAGTAATTAGTTACAAACACAGAGATGCAGGTGATAGCCAAATGAAAGTTTCTGAAGAATAAATTTGCCTTTTAATTTATTTATAAAGAAATTTTTCATGCAATTACTCTATTCTTATTATTCGGGTTAGCGTAAACCCTCCCTCTTAAATTAATTCTCTTTTTTTGATCAAACACTTGGAAAATAATTTTATTTAACTTAAATATTCTGAGAAATCTCGAATCTACTGTATTACGGAGTAGCAACATGTTGAATTAAAACGATACTATAAAGTGGCAATGATTCACTTACTAACTGGTACAACGTTCATTGTGCTCTACACAGAAAGGCAATCGAGTTATCCAGAACAAAATCCCTACAGCACTACCAACTGGAACTTGACGGAACACCAGTTGAAGGTTGTGCGGACGTCACGTTTCGCACGGAAGAGTACTGGCAGTGTGCCATTAAGTATATGACCAACGCCGAGAACCACCAGTCTAGCACATGCATCATGGGACCATCACCAAGTGAAGCTGTGGTCGACAACGCCCTCAGAGTTCATGGCATTAGGGGCCTCCGTGTTATAGACGCTTCCATCATGCCGAACGTAACCAGCGGTAATATCAATGCTCCGGTCATCATGATTGCAGAGAAGGGTTCAGATATGATTAAAGCCGACTGGAAGTAATGTAATGCAATGCATATCCACGGAAGACACATTCCACTTTGCACCAAAGTTACGTAGTATTGTATTAGAAAAAGTTTGTACTTATGTATTCTGGGCTCTTGGTTTTCAAATAATATGTTTCATAATACCTTGTACATCTATCAGTATTTATGCTGTGAATATCTGAATGTTAGTTCACCTTTCTGCAATAATTTATCCTTCCTGCTCCAGGATAATTTATACCTTTAACATAAGTCACAGTGATTTACATACACAGGAAGGTCATGTTTTATGCCACTTACTTTTGTGCGATTTCGCTTGAAGGCAACTCGAAAATTTACGCCACTTTTATAATTTACGCGATAATTTTCGGTTTAATGTGATGTAGCATACACGAGCCCTGGCGGCACTTGTGTTGGAGGCTAGCAGAAAATAACGTCACTGTCACGCATGTTATGTGTGTGTATCTTTTACGTTGGTGATATAATCAAGTAGCTGGTGTAGTTCTCAATTCAACAGCATTGGCTTTTGTTACCAAAATGAGTTAAAAATTTAAATCTACATCACCTAATGTAATCCAAGTGAAAAAAATTGCGAAAGACAATCAGTATTGTAGAGACAGTAGACGTAATAACCCGACTTTAGAAAGGTGAACGAATTGTTGACATATGTCGTAATTTTAGACTCGCTCATAGTAGCGCATGTAAAAATTCGTGATAATGCTGATAGAATTAAAGAACCAAAGTGTTTGTTCGTGTAGCAACACTAACAGAGTGCTATCGGAATGGACAGCATCAAACATTATGGATGTGAGTCTCTTACATTTTTACTGCATTAGCATAAATAAATATATTGTATAGAAATGTATGTATACTATATAGAATTGTACATATACTCTACATAAGTAGATATACACATTACACGTCCGTATATCCACAAGTGGTATAGTCATAAACTACATAGTATGAAGTTGTCATTTGTCCAATCCTCATGAAATACACTGTTTTAAATGGGAATATTGTGTTCGATTTGCGCCGTGATCTTCAGGAATATAACCTTGACGTAAAACGAGACCTGCCTGTATAATAAAATAGGCCGCAGAGATTCACAGTATCTTGCGAATGTAAAACCAAATTGTGGTGTTTCTATAAAAATGCTGAGTTGACAAGTCGCTCAAGTTGAATTTAAATTCGCTTTCCCTTTGTCTCAGCTCCACAAAAGGAAGTTACACGGAGTAAGATCGGGAATTCGCGAAGCACCTTTCTTTTGGCCCGCGATGCCCAATCTATCGTGAACGGAAATTAAATACATAAGGTTATATTCCTGGGTTTCCTAAACAGCATGCCACATTGTCACGAATCTTGCGCAATTTTAGAGCCTATACACTACCATTTTGCATTTACTTTACAGTTAATCGCTAAGAGTGACTTACGTACGGTAATTTCCTTCGACAGCTGTGTAGCCCAGCCGTTGTAGACCGAGTGTCACCAAACCACAAAAGACATATGCAGGCACAACCACAAAACTGCACACCCCGCCATATTTACTCTGCGACTACTAGCGTTAATAGCGGGAGATGTTTAAAACTCAATTGTGCGATAGAAGAACAACAGTACGCGCTTTATTTCATACTAGCAGCATTCTTTATTGCAGTCATACCTTTTTAAATAGCCATCGAATTCAGAGTCATTATGTATAACATGAGAAATTGGTTGGTGGTCATGTGTCGGGATCTAGCAGCATTCCTGTCATCACCCATGCATAAGCCTCCCCTTTTTTAGTGTAAAACCAGAAGCACAAAGATGTATAGATTGTAACTCCTTGGACTTCGCAGACCATGATAAAAATGTGGATTTATCTAATTAATTGTATATCGTCCATCAAAATATCTGGGGACTGAGAAGCAAAAGTGTTGAATTAATACATTCCTTTGAAACAGATAACATAAAAACCCACATACTATGTTTAATTGAACTCACATGGAAGAACAGGACCTGATACACCTCATGTTGCCAATATATGTACTAGCATCCAGTTGCTGCCGTAATAACCTGCAGAGGGAGGTGTGTGTATTTTTGTTCGCAAAGACATATATATCAACAAAATGGATATCTCAAATAACTGTCAAGAGAAAGATCTGGAAATTTGTGCAGGTGAACTAGAAACTGCAGCGTCTCAGTCATATTATGCTTATACAGATCCCCCACAGAAGATTTTAACCGATTTATTAAAACTCTAGAAGATACTTTGAAACTTCTGTATAAACCAAAAACTAAATTTTTAATTGGTGGAGATATCACCACAGAATATGTCATTGAAAGCACCCAACAGCATATAATCTATTGCATAGAGTACATTTTGCAACAAGAACACAAATCAGGTACAGCCATTGATGACATATTTGTGGATAACAGTAGACTAGAGCCATCTTACACAGCTTCCCCCAAAAGTGGCCTATCTGACCATGATGCACAATTTTTCACATGTGCATCAACAAACAAAATTGCAAACAAGCGAAGAAAAAGACTAATAAATAGCAATTCACTCACAAACTTTCAGACACTACTAGAGCAAGAAATGTGGGGATTTGTTTATCAAAAACCAGATACTAACTGTATGTTTAACTTATTTCCGAGTACTTTCCTTCATAATTTTGAAGCCAGATATCCAGTTAAATAAAAAATTACAAACATGACAGAGAATGACTGGATAACACAAGGAGTAAAAATATCATACGAACATAAGAAGTCTATACACCATCAAGAAGAACAACAATGATCCCAAAGCAAAGGAAAATTACATGAAATTTGTAGAATCCTTAAAAATATTACAAAAGAAGCAATAAACCAACACTATAATAGACTTATGGCTAAATCTGGTAATAAAATTATTAGGAATGAGACAGGAAAATTGCACCCAACTGAACAGATCCCCTCCTTACTTGTGAAAAATAAAAAATTAAAAGATCCAAAAATTGGAAAAAATGGCTTTAATAACGTTTTTTTTTTAAACTGTTAATGAACAATTCTACATCAAAAACCTAAATAGAGGAGATACCATCTCGTTTATGAACCACTCAATTCCTGTAAACTTTCCTTGGAAAAAACAGTTAAAAGCAAAATAGGTCTATAGGTTGTCATACTAGATTTGTCTCCTTTCTTGTACAGTGGTTTTACTATTGCATTTTGAGGCGATCTGGAAAAA